>OLPR01000144.1_pt1 | contig 70004 bp, 62 predicted proteins | sample 1672761 | NCBI WGS metagenome assembly OLPR01 (sample SAMEA3136721, study PRJEB25190) | human gut metagenome | biome: human gut; feature: human-associated habitat; material: faeces | place: Austria | collected 2013 | reverse complement strand
CCCAAAGCAAGGACGCTTTGGTTGCTTGCCAAAAGTTTTGCACGATGCAAAACCAGCAAAGCAAGCAACACTAAACCCCCACTTATAAAATTAGTACTTTTCCAAAAGTGTTATGCTTAATCATTATCTGCCTTGAGAACAGCATTCAGCATAACCGTTGCGCCCTCAGTGCAATGCTCGGGGCTTGAATATTCCGGCTCGCAGTGTGAAAGACCGTCCTTCGACTGTACGAATATCATAGTTGTCGGGAGCATATATGCGGCAAACTGTGCGTCGTGACCTGCGCCTGAGTGGATATACTGGTGCTTGATACCGCATTCTTCTGCCGATGCCTTTACATAGCTTACCAGCTTCTTATCCCAGTAGACAGTATCACGGTTCCAAGCCTTTTCTACCTTGCAGGTACAGCCTGCCCACGTTTTTTCCTCGCAGGATTTTACGATAGCCAGTACCTTTTCAAGTACATTGGGGTCCTCGTGACGTGAGTCGAACGAGAAGTCGAAGAAGTCGGGTACACAGGTATGTACGCAGGGGTGGCATACAACCTCGCCCGTTGTGTAAACAAGGTCGCTGTAGCCGAGCTTGTCGATTTCCTCATGCAGATAGCACAGAGCCTGTGAAGCGGCAAAGAATGCGTCACGGCGCTTGGGCATCGGGAATGTGCCTGCGTGGGTCGTCTGTCCGTAGAACTTCAGCCTGTAGTTGAACATACCCAGTACACAGTCAACAACGCCTATATCGTTTCCTGCGTCTTCAAGGATAGGACCTTGTTCGATGTGAGTTTCAAACATATACATATATCTGTCGGGTGACAGGCGGTACTTCTTGTCGCCCTTGAAGCCCGACTTGTCAAGTGCTTCACCGAATGTCGATGTATTGTCAAGGATACTCTTTGAATTCATCATATCCTCATACTTGAACTTGCATCTGATGTCCTCAGGCAGATAATCGTAGCATACGATACCCGAACACATCATAGCGGGCGGATACAGCGAGCCTTCCTCGTTTGTCCATATCATAGCGGTGAGAGGATGCTTATGGGGGATGTTCTTCTCGTGTACTGTTTCAAGTACCTCCATAGCCGACATAACACCGAGTATACCGTCATAGTTACCGCCGTTTTTTACCGAGTCGCAGTGGGAAGCCATTACGATACGCTTTGCGTCGGGGTCTGTGCCGTCGAGCGTTGCGTAGATATTCGCAACATCATCTATCTCGATCTCCGCGCCGATAGCCTTCATACGCTTGATGAATTCGTTACGGGCCATAATAGCCTCGGGCGAGAGCGAGTAACGTGTGATACCGCCGTGGCCTGCATCACCGAATTTGCTGAAAGTGGAGATCTTATCCTTCATTCTGTCTAAACTGCATTCATACATTTGTACGTCATCCTTTCCTTTGTAAACAAAACGGCGCAGAACTTTCATCGTCCTGCGCCGTTGCGGTACATGTTTTTTCTTTACCTGTATTGTACTACCGAAAAGCAGTAAGGTCAACCGGTTTTACAGGGTTTTGTGCTATAGCACAAGCACGTTTGTGCAAGTTTAAAATTGATAACTTGCAAAATACGGTTATAAGATAACGTTGTGATGCGGATTTTCAGTAATTATTTGAAGTTACTTTATAATCAAAATGCAAAAAGCTGTCCGTTTGAGACAGCTTTTGCGATGGCTATATAAAATTGGGTATAGAAATTTCTGAATTATTCTGCGAACATAGGTGTTGAGAGGTAACGGTCGCCTGTATCGGGGAGAAGGACAACAATGTTCTTGCCCTTGTTCTCGGGGCGTTTAGCAAGCTGTGTAGCCGCATATACAGCCGCACCGGACGAGATGCCGACAAGTAAGCCCTCTTTTCTTGCAAGCGTTCTGCCTGTAGCGAATGCGTCCTCGTTCTCGACTGCGATTATTTCATCGTAAATCTTGGTATCAAGCGTTTCGGGAACAAAGCCCGCGCCGATACCCTGTATCTTATGAGGTCCTGCTACACCCTTTGAAAGTACGGGCGAGCTTGCAGGTTCAACCGCAACTACCTTTACATTCGGGTTCTTGCTCTTGAGGTACTTACCTACGCCTGAAACCGTACCGCCTGTGCCTACGCCGGCTACGAAGATGTCAACCTTTCCGTCTGTATCTTCCCATATCTCAGGACCGGTTGTATTGAAGTGAGCAGTGGGGTTTGCACTGTTTGTGAACTGGCTGGGAATGAATCCGCCCTCAATCTGCTGTGCAAGCTCCTCTGCCTTTGCGATTGCGCCCTTCATACCCTTTGCACCGTCTGTAAGTACAAGCTCCGCACCGTATGCCTTGAGCAGATTACGGCGCTCAACGCTCATGGTTTCGGGCATTGTGAGGATTATTCTGTAGCCCTTTGAAGCGGCTACAGCGGCAAGTCCGATACCTGTGTTACCGCTTGTAGGCTCGATTATAACTGCGCCGGGCTTGAGTGCGCCCTTAGCCTCGGCGTCGTCTATCATAGCCTTTGCGATCCTGTCCTTTACGCTTCCTGCGGGGTTGAAGTATTCGAGCTTTGCGTAGATGTTTGCGGGAAGCTCGTTCAGGGCTATGTAGTTGTTGAGCTTTAATATGGGTGTGCCGCCTATAAGGTCTGTGATCTTGTCAAATGTTCTCATTGTGATTTTCTCCTTTTCGATTCATAATCTGTTATACGTTAAGTTTAATTTTCGTTTGTTATTCCGTCGGTATAAAACCGTGTGTTGCATTTACAACAAAAGTATATCTGTCCTACTTTGAAGATGCTGCTAAAATCAACATCGGAAACCGCTGATATATCTTGTCATGTCCTTGTTCATATCCTTACCTCGTTTTCGGTTCGGTTTAATCTCTGAAAGCCTATCGACTTTGTAGGCTTTATTATATCACTGCTTTTGCGATTTGTCAAGAGGGTTTTGAAAAAATTTTCAAAAATATGCAAAATGAATGGAGTTTAGTTTTTGGTGAGCTTGCGTAATTGGCGGTGTCGGCAAGAGTGATAAGGTTATAACGGGAGGGGCAAGCAAGGCATTACCGGAGTGATGTAAACAAAAAAATCCGCCGTTTAAAAAACAGCGGATCCGACATATCTTTATATATTCAGAAAATACTCGTGTACCCTTGTATCGCCGTCAAGCTCCGGGTGGAAGGCTGTCACAAGCTGATTTTTCTGTCTTGCGGCTACTATTTTTCCGTCCACCTCCGAGAGAATCTGTACATCGTCATAAACCTTGTCGATATACGGCGCACGGATAAACGTCATAGGAATTTCTCCGATACCCTCAAACTGCGCTTCGGTATGGAAGCTGCCGAGCTGTCTGCCGTATGCGTTGCGGTTGGCAACAATAGACATTGTCTGCAGGTGCTGTGCGCTGTCGTTTGAGATAGACTTTGCAAGCAGGATAAGACCTGCACAGGTGCCGTAGACAGGCATACCGCCTTCGATACGGCTCTTTATGCCGTCAAAAAGATCAAGCTCACGGAGCAGCTTTCCCTGCACCGTGCTTTCACCGCCGGGAATTATAAGGCGGTCGAAGCTGCGGTCAAGATCCTTTTTCTGACGTATCTCAAAGCTGTCTGCACCGAGCTTTGAGAGAATTTTTTCGTGTTCCGCAAATGCGCCCTGAAGCGCAAGAACTGCTACTGTCATTAGTTGTGTCCTTTCGGCTGAGCGGTTTATTACAGCCAACTTCTTTTTGCTCAGCACTTTTTATAAATCCGCCGTTTTGCAAGCTTTTATATATTTCTAATGTTTATAAAGGCGGAATTTGAGGCGGCACATTGCCGCAAAGGTCGGAATAGTCGGCGGCACATTGCCGCAAAGGTCGGAATAGTCGGCGGCGACCCGCCGCAAATCGTAATAAGCCCAAATATCGTTAATCCCCGACCGTTTCGATGGCGTTAGCAACGCACCGACCTTTAAAAAGGTCGGAACAGTCAGCGGCGACCCGCCGCTTATTTGCCTCGTTCTGCCATGAGGAGAGCGATTTCCTGTTCGTTTATGCCGACCATAGCTTCACCGAGATCCTCCGACAGTTCTGCAATCATCTTAGCGTCAGTGTAGTTTGTAACAGCCTTTACGATAGCGGCGGCTCTCTTTGCAGGGTTGCCCGACTTGAAGATACCGCTTCCTACGAATACGCCCTCAGCGCCGAGCTGCATCATCAGAGCGGCATCGGCAGGAGTTGCGACACCGCCTGCGGCGAAGTTTACAACGGGGAGCTTGCCGTTTTCCGCAACGTACTTTACAAGCTCATAGTCGACCTGAAGATCCTTTGCCGCCTGGTAAAGTTCGTCCTTTGACATAGATGTCAGCCTGCGGATTTCCTGCTGCATCATTCTCATGTGTCTTACAGCCTGTACAACGTCGCCTGTACCGGGTTCTCCCTTTGTCCTTATCATAGAAGCACCTTCTGAGATACGGCGGAGCGCCTCACCTAAGTCCTTTGCACCGCATACGAAAGGCACGTTGAACTTTGTCTTGTCGATGTGGTACTTGTCATCGGCGGGAGAAAGAACCTCGCTTTCGTCTATATAATCTATCTCGATAGCCTCAAGTATCTGCGCTTCGGCGAAATGACCGATACGGCACTTTGCCATAACGGGAATTGTAACTGCGTTCTGAATGCCCTTTATCATAGCAGGGTCGCTCATTCTTGCAACACCGCCTGCGGCTCTTATATCTGCAGGGATACGCTCAAGCGCCATAACTGCGCAAGCGCCTGCCTCCTGTGCTATTCTTGCCTGCTCAGGCGTTGTAACGTCCATTATTACACCGCCCTTTAACATCTGGGCGAGGTTTTTGTTAAGTTCATATCTTTCGTTTGACATAGTTGAAAACTTCCTTTCCTGTCGGTAGATTTTTTCTTTGTACCTATTGTATATCCCAACAGCCCCTGTTGCAATTCAACAGTTTCAACCGAGTTTTCAACATTTTTTGTTTATTATAATCTTTTTACATAAACCTTACATACGTTTTTTATTGACTTTTCACAAACGCTTTCGAACAACGAATTTACATTATATTACATCGCCGTCAAAATGCAGAGAAAAAAGCCTACAGAACTTATCGGTTTTGGTGATTGTGTAGAAAAGAAAGAATCTATGCACCTATCTGATAATTATAAACGGAAATGAAGGTTCAAGTGGTGGCAAATGCTACGGGAGAGGCTTGCCTCTCCCGAATCGGTTTTGGTGATTATGCGCATATCCGATCGTTCTGTCACAGATATCCGCCGATAACGTAATCTCGACAAAGCAGAGGCAAAAAGAACGGCGAATTGTCAGCGGCAACCTGCCGCATCAACACAATAACTGCTTCCTCAATCCCTCCAGTATCTTCTTCTCTCTGCGTGACACCTGCACTTGCGTCATTCCCAGTATTTCTGCTGTTCTGCTCTGCGTACATTCCTCGCTGTAACGCAGTATTATTAGCCTGCGGTCAAGCGGCTCAAGACGGGAAACAAGCTGTCGCAGCGCCATTCTGTCAAGCGCTTTCGGCTGTTCAGGCTCAACGGGCAGGTCGAAACTGCCCTCGCCGTTTTCCTCATCGTCATAACTGCTTAATGAAACAGGCGGAAGCGAAGCCCCAAGTGCAAGCGATGCTTCTTCGGGCGTTATCCCGAGTTTTTCCGCCAGCACCGAAATATGAGGTTCTTCGCCGTTTTTGATAAGTTCGTCACGGAGCCTGCAAATTTTCAGCGACAACTCTTTTAAACTGCGGCTCACCTTTACCGTACCGCCGTCACGGAAAAGCTGTTTTATTTCCCCCATGATGACCGGTACTGCATACGTTGAAAACTTCAGCCCCCTGCTTTCGTCAAAATTATTGCCTGCCTTTACAAGACCGACACAGCCTGCCGAAAACAGTTCGTCATATTCTATCCCCCGATTTCTGAATCTGCCTGCTATCGAATGCACCAGTGCGAAATGCTCCGTGATGAACGAATTGTCCTTGTCGGCGCTCATTTAAGCACCCTTTTTTCAAAGCGGAACGTGAGCGTGACCGTTGTGCCTTTTCCCACCTTTGATGATACCTTTACCTTATCGCAACAGCTTTCCATAACCGCAAAGCCGAGTCCGCTCCGCTCAAGTTCCGGCTTTGTTGTAAACAGCGGCTCCATCGCCTTTTTCACGTCTTCTATACCACAGCCCTTGTCGGTTATCTTTATGTATACTTCTTCATCTTTTATACGGGCGGTTATATTTATAATGCCCACCGTTTCACATTCCGAATAAGCGTGTACCACACAGTTCGTCACCGCCTCGGAAACCGCCGCCTTGACGCTCCCCAGTTCGTCAACTGTCGGGTCAAGCTGGGAAACGAATGCCCCTACAGCCGCCCTTGCATAGCTTTCGTTTCGTGACAGGGCAGGGAACGACAGCTTAACATAATTTTCGCACTTCATTTTTTATCCTCCGTATTTTTACCGCTTATTATAAGTCGTGACAAGCCTGCCACCTGTATTATCCTGCGTACCGACGGCGACGGATTCTTTACCGCCACACCGCCGCCGAACGATTCCATAATGCGTTGCCTGCCGAGTATAAGCCCTATACCCGAGCTGTCCATAAATGATACGCCGGACATATCCAGAATAAGCATAGACGGCATAAGCCGCTCAAGTTCTGCGTCGATTCTTATTCTTATTCCCGATGCTTCAAAATGCCCGATTTCTCCGCTTATGACAGCGGTTATTCCGCCGTTTCGCTTTATTATCTCAACTCCGGCACCCGTAAAAACTCCCCCTTTTTCTTGTTGCGTTATGCTTACAGCTTGTATTTTATACCTGTGCTTGTGAAAAACGTGTCGTAACAAGGGCGGAAATCGGCACTTTAATTTGACAACGGCAAGTTAAATATGTTATAATAATCGTAATTGTAAAACAAAATGGGGTATAAGACGCAAAAAAGCGTAACACAGCCCATAAGACATAGATATGAGGAGATTTTATGCAGACAAAAACAGTATGCAGATTTGCACGCATTCCCAGGACCGTATGCCTTATAGCCTTATCTGCGGTGATATTTACCGGTATACTTGTCCTTATGGTATTTGCGCTTGCACTTACCGCAAACGGCATGATAACACTGCCGTCCGCATTTATACGCATAATAGGAAAGGGCAGTATTTTCGTATCCGACCTGTCGGAATATACGATGCTGTTTTTCGGAGCGGCAAGCCTTTTCTTCGGGCTTGGGCTGATACTTCTGAGCGTAGCGAGAATATGCCCCTTTGCCGCATCTTTTGTCTACAGACTTTTTTCAAAGACTAAAGAATGAAGCTGAAAGATCATATCCGTTTCCGCCATATCCGTGTGCAGAAGCTGACGGCGATTCAGGTGCTTATCCGCATATTTTTCCTGTGCGGAGCGATATGCCTTATCGCTATGCTTATGTTTGCGCTGATAATCGACAAGGACTACCGCAGTAATGTAAAGCACGGGAGTGGGAGCTTCCCGTTTACGCAGTACCTTACTGTCGAAACAACGGATATTCCGGTATATATAACACGTTCTTCGGACGAGCTGATACACGTTTCGTATGTCAGCGATACGGAGGTCGATATTTACGAGGACGGCGGACGGCTTATAGTCGAGCAGGTGCCGAGCCTTGTGATAACGCTGTTCACCCGTGAGCAGTTCAGCTACAGGATCGAAATACAGCTTCCCGACAAGCCGTTTTCAAGCCTTAATCTGTACACTGCGTCATCCGACCTGCATTGCTGTGCGGTGAGCGGATATATGGTGAATATAAAATGCAAGAGCGGAAGCGCCGACATAGAAAGGCTGTCCTGCTCGGGAACGCTCGGCATCGACTGCGACAGCGGTAAAATAAATATGTATATAGACGAATTTTCGGGCGGAAGCCTTGTCAATTCCACAGGCACAGTGGATATTGATTTTGCAAAGGACGCAGACACGGTCATTTCGCAGGGAACACGTTGCTATATAAACGGCCTTGCGGCAGTGAGCGACGGCAGAGCCGCCGAGAATGACGATTTAGCCATAACCTCGCCTTCGGGCAGAGTAAGAATAAATACAAACGTAAAACGTTAAATTAAAAGCGGCAGTGCCGCAATATGAAAGGATAAACCTTATGAATAACGTAAAACAGACATTCACCATCACCATCCCCTCAAAGACAGGCTATATGGATCTTACCGAGGATGTAATGGAGTGCGTACGCAGATCCAATATCAGAAACGGCATCATATCAATTTCTTCAATGCACACCACTGCGTCGGTGTTCACTGCAACGAATGATATTGAAGCACTGAACGGTTACCTGAAATATTACGAAAAGGTATCCACCCTTGCCGAAGAGCCGCTCAGAGCGGCTATCTGCCACCAGCTTGCAGGCGGCTCGGTCGTTACCGCTATCTGTGACAGCGAGATCTCGCTCGGTCTTACGCAGTACATAATATATATGGATTTTGACGGTGAACGTGAAAAGACAGTAGAAATAAATATAATCGGAGAATAAGATGATCTCAGTAGTTATACCTGCCTTCAATGAGCAGGAAAATATACCTGCCGCCGCAGAAAGGCTCGGCGGTATATTAGCGCCGCTGTCCGACTATGAGCTGATATTCGTTGACGACGGCTCAAAGGACGGAACGTGGGAGCTTATAAAACAGCTCGGAGAAACGGACGAGCATATAAGAGGACTTCATTTTTCGAGAAATTTCGGCAAAGAGGGAGCCGTTTTTGCAGGACTTAAAGCCGCAGACGGCGATTGCGTTGCGGTGATAGACTGCGATTTACAGCATCCGCCGGAGCTTCTTGAAAAAATGTATGCCGCATGGAAAAACGGTGCGGAGGTCGTAGAGGCGGTCAAAGCGTCAAGAGGCAAGGAAGGCATAATATACAAGCTATTTGCAAAGACCTTCTACCGTATGATGAAGAACAGTTCGGCTATTGACCTTGACGGCGCAAGCGATTATAAGCTGATGGACCGCAAGGTTGTCAACGCACTCAACGAAATGCCCGAAAGGCTGACGTTTTTCCGTGCGCTTTCAAGCTGGGTAGGCTTCAGGACAGAGCGTGTCGAATTTGACGTTGCACCAAGAAACGCAGGCAAGACAAAATGGTCGTTCAGAAAGCTGTTCAGATACGCTATAAGTTCGATAACCAGCTTTACAAACGTGCCTATGCAGATAATCACCTGGTCGGGAGTGCTGTTCTTTATATTTGCCGTGATACTGGCCATACAGACCCTTGTCAATTTCTGTACAGGAAAGGCGGCAGACGGCTTTTCGACCGTAATACTTCTTCTGCTTATAATAGGCAGTATACTTATGCTCGGTATCGGCATTATGGGATATTATCTCAGCAAGATATACGAGGAGATAAAGCAGCGTCCGAGATATATAGTCAGTGAAGAATCAGGACGCAGACAAAGATGCGAGGACAATAAATAATGGCAAATTTCAGAGAAAAAATGCTGTCATTCAGACACCTGTGCTATAAGAACGGTTATCTGTTTGCGGCGTTTCTTATCCCTGTTATACTGATGGGTATAGCTTATATATCGTTCGGAATATATCCGTTTGGCGAAAAGTCGGTGCTGTCGCTTGACCTTAACGCACAGTATGTTTTCTATTTCGACTATGTGCATGATGTAATAGGTAACGGCGAGAGCCTTATGTACTCGTGGAGCAGAAACCTGTCGGGCGAGTTTATGGGTATAATCGGCTATTATCTTGCAAGCCCGTTCAATATACTTGTATGGATATTCCCACGCAGTATGATAACCGAAGGCCTGCTTACAATGATGCTCGCAAAGTTCGGTGCGTGCGGTGTTACCTTTGCGCTTTTTGCACATAAGTCGCAGAAGCTGTCAAAGACAACGGCGGCCTTATTCGCTCCGATGTATGCCTTGTGCGCATATATGATAGTGCAGACAATGGACCCTATGTGGCTTGACTGCGTTATCGCACTTCCGCTTATCTGCTGGGGTATAGATTCGCTTATAAAGGAAAACCGTTTCAGACTGCTCATAGGCTCGCTTGTCTATGCGTTCGTGTCAAACTTCTACATAGGCTTTATGGCGGCAATCTTCTCGGTGCTGTATTTTATCTGCCGTTACTTTTCGCTTGAAACCTATACGGGCAACACAGGAATTAACATCGCAAAAAAATTTGTTACAAAAGGTGCGTTTTTCGGAATATGCGGAATAGTTTCCGCTATGATGAGCGCATTTATGATACTGCCTGTATATAATTCGCTTCAGAACGGCAAATTCAGCTTCACCGAGCCGGATTATTCGCTTGTTAATAATTTTAATCTTATAGATATAGCAAGAAAGCTGTTCCCCAATACCTACGATACGGTAAGAATGGAGGGTCTGCCGGCACTGTTCTGCTGTTCGCTTGCCCTTGTGCTTGCGGCAGGATTTTTCTGCTCCGGAGCATTTAAATTCAAGCAGAAAATTGCGGCAGGTGCGCTTATAGGCTTGCTTGTTGTAAGTATGTATATCCGTCCGGTCGATATGATATGGCACGGCGGACAGATGCCCAACTGGCTTCCCTACCGCTACTCGTTTATGCTTTCGTTTATCATAGTCGCTCTTGCGGCGCATTGCTTTGAACAGCTTAAAGCGGTCAGAGCGAGAACGGTCGGAGCGATTACGCTAAGTTATATTGCTCTCATAATATACACAGAGGCACAGGATACTTTCATAACCACGCTTGACAGCGACGGACGTGAGGTGTTTGACGGCATAACCGTTGCACTTCCTGCCATAGTATTCATGGCGATCGCAGGCATTACCGTATATGCGGCAAGGCACTATATGAAAAAGAGCGAGCTGTCAAAGACAGGCGTGATACTTGTAACCGCAGTGATATGTGCGGAGCTTTGCTTCAACGCAACAAATACGCTGACAAAAATGCACAAGGATATTACCTTCTCGACAAGGGACAGCTATTTAAGCGTTATACTTCCGCTTCGTGAAAAGGTGGAGGAGATAAAGGCGCAGGATGACGGCTTCTACAGGATAGAGAAAAACTTCTTCCGCTCGGTAAACGACCCTATGGCTGTAAATATGTACGGTCTGTCGCACTCAAGCAGTACGCTGAATGCAAGGGCTATTGATATGCTCGGATTCTTCGGCTTCACGTCAAACGGTCACTATTCAAGGTTCTCGGGCAACACTCCGCTGACCTGCGATATTTTCGGCGTTAAATATATCCTTGATTGTGCAGGCGAATCCACAGCCAACATAAAATCAGCAGATGATATAACCGTCACGGAAAACAAGGACGCACTGCCTGTAGGTTATCTTGCAAACAGCAAGCTGTCCAAGCTTGAGCTGTCAAAGTATGACGTATTCGAAAATCAGAACGCTCTGCTTAACGCAATGACCGGAGGAAACAGAGAATTCTTCACTGTATTTTCCGCAGACGGCGAGCCTTATGCCGAAAACTGCAAAAAAGGCTCGTTTGAAAATCAGCATATAGGCTTTACGGATGTAACGGGCGAAGCAAGCGTAACATATACGATAACTGCGCCAAAGAGCGGAGAGATCTATATGTTCATACCGACCGACTATCAGCGTGAGGTTTCGCTTTATGTAAACGGCTCGTACAAGGGTGTATGCTTTGAGAGCGACAATCATAATATAAAGGATCTCGGCAAGTTTGAAAAGGGCGAGGAAGTAACGGTAAAGCTCGTGCTGAAAAAGAGCGACCTTTATATCAGAGAGCCGCAGTTCGCCGTATACAATGAGGAAGCGGAAACAGCGGCAATAGCTCAGATGCACGAAAAGAATGCCGAAACAAAGGTCGAAAAGGTAAGTCAGACCGACATACGCTTTACGGTAAACGCAAAAAGCAGTGATATACTGTTTACCACTATCCCTGCCGAAAAGGGCTGGACGGTATATGTTGACGGTGTAAAGACGGACTATGATACCGCACTGAATGACGCACTGATGACAGTAAAGCTGTCGGAGGGCGAACACGTTGTCGAATTTAAATTCTTTGCAGCAGGACTTGGCACAGGGCTTATACTGATGGTTATCGGCATTGCAGTATTTGTCGGAATGATTCTGATTTATCTCAAGATAAAGAAACCCGTAAAGCTGTCAAAGGCGGTAAATAATGACGGGGATATTGACAAAGACAAAACAGATGCTATAATAGAAAGCGATATATCCGAAGAATCGGAGGGCAAAGAATGATACTTGCAGTAGATGTCGGCAATACTAACATTGTATTCGGCGGTTTTGACAATAACGGTGAACTGCGCTTTATATCAAGGCTCAACACACAGGTTTCAAGAATGGAAGATCAGTATGCGATAAAGCTGAAGGATATATTATCCCTTTACGGCTTTGAAAATGCGGCTATAACCGGCTGTATCATTTCCTCTGTCGTATCACCGATAACCCCCATACTCGAAAAAGGAATAGAAAAGCTCTGTAATGTAAAGCCTATTATCGTTTCACCCGGTATCAAAACAGGACTTAATATAAAGATTGACGATCCTTCCGTACTCGGAAGCGATCTTGTATGCGGCGGCGTAGCGGCGAAAAGCAAGTACCCCACACCCTGCATATTCATAGATGTAGGCACCTGCCTTAAGATATTTGCACTCGACAAGAGCGGAGCAATGCTCGGCGGAGCGATAGCTCCCGGTCCGAGATTATCATTCGAGGCTCTGTCGGGTAAAACAGCATCTCTTCCTCTCATAGGCGCTGAGCCTGTCGGAAAAATGATAGGCACAAACAGCCCCGATAGTATGCGTGCCGGTGTCATCGGCGGTATCGCCTGTATGATAGACGGTATGATAGAGCGATATGAGGAGGAGCTTGGAGAAAAGGCTACAATAGTTGCGACAGGAGGCTACGCAAGCCTTATAGCTCCGCTTTGCAGACGTGAGCTTATTGTCGATCCCGATCTTGTATTAGAGGGTCTGCATATTATCTACAAGAAAAATCAGAAGAAGTAAGCGGCATTGTGGACGGAACCGACAGATGCTATTTCTGCGGTTACCGGCTGTGAACATTTTCTGAACGGCGGATGATATGTAAAATATATAACCCTGCGAGGTACCTGCTGACAACAGGACTTCAGCAAAGGAGATTTTTATGTCAAACACAAACAACTCATTAAAAGGCAAAATCAACACAAACACTATTATAGGTCTTGGTCTTCTGACCGCTATAGTTGTGGTTATGCAGTTCATATCAATGGGACTGCGTTTCGGAACATTCAGCATTACGCTGACGCTTATACCTATCGTAGTAGGCTCTGCACTTTACGGCTGGGGCTCGGGCGCTTGGCTCGGCTTTGTTTTCGGTGTGACCGTACTGCTCACGGGTGACGCAAACCTGTTCCTTGCGGTAAACATACCCGGAACGATAATTACGGTAATTTTAAAGGGCACACTCGCAGGTGCCGCCGCAGGTTTTGTGTATAAGCTGATAAGCAAGAAAAATCAGATAGCAGCCGTTATAGTATCGGCTGTAGTCGCACCTGTTGTTAATACAGGAATATTTGTACTCGGAAGCTATGTGTTCTTCTTCGATTATTTATCGGGACTTGCAGAGGGTACGAACTTATTCGTATTTATTCTGGTAGGCTTAGTAGGCATCAATTTCTTTATAGAGCTTGGTATAAATCTGGTGCTTAACCCTGCTATACTTCAGATAATCCGCATAGGCAAAAAGAACTTCGGCGGAAAGAACCAAATTATCAAGACAAAATAAAAAACGAAGGGCGAAAAAATGGACAACAATTATTTAGCCGAGCTTCTGTTCGGTGACATCAAGACAACACCTGAGGATATGTTTGCAAAATATCCCGCAAGAACGCTTCCCGACAAGGCGGCTGTGACAAGATTCGCACCCAGCCCCACAGGCTTTATGCACATAGGCGGTCTGTATGCCGCACTTATTTCAATGTGTATGGCAAGACAGTCGGACGGTGTATTCTACCTGCGTCTTGAGGATACCGACAAAAAGCGTGAGATCGAACACGGAGCAGACGAGATAATCACATCTCTTGCGCAGTACGGAGTATGCTTTGACGAAGGTGCGGCGGCAGACGGAGAGGCCGAAAAGGGCAGCTACGGACCGTACAGACAGAGTATGAGAAAAGAGATATACCAGACCTTTGCAAAGGATCTTGTTAAGCGTGGTCTTGCATATCCGTGCTTCTGTTCGGCGGAGGAGCTTGACGAAATAAGAAAGGCACAGGAGGCCGAAAAAGCCGATATGGGCTATTACGGCAGCTATGCGAAGTGCAGAAATCTGTCCATTGAAGAAATAGAAGCCAATATAAAGGCAGGCAAGGAATACGTTCTGCGCTTACGCTCAGACGGCAACGCAGAAAACAAGATAACCTGCCGTGACCTTATAAGAGGCAATATAGAAATGCCCGAAAACATAATGGACGTTGTGCTTTTAAAGTCGGACGGTATCCCTACATACCATTTTGCACACGTTGTAGATGATTTTCTGATGGGTACTACCCACGTTATAAGAGGCGATGAGTGGATAAGCTCATATCCTCTGCACGAACAGCTTTTCAGAGCAAGCGGCCTTAAAATGCCGAAGTATGCTCATATTGCCCCGATAATGAAGCTGGACGGCGGCGAGAATAAGAAGAGAAAGCTCAGCAAGAGAAAAGACCCCGAGGCAAGCGTTTCGTTCTATTCAAAAGCCGGTTTCCCTGTTCAGTCGGTGCTTGAATACCTTATGACTATCGCAAACTCAAACTATGAGGAGTGGAGAATGAAAAATCCCGATGCCGATATGTCGCAGTTCAAGTTCAAGCTTGAAAAGATGCCCGTCAGCGGTGCATTGTTCGATATGGATAAGCTGGCAAGCGTAAGCCGTGACGTTATATCGAAGATGAGCGAGGAAACGCTCTTTGACGAGATAAGCGTATGGGCAAAGGATAACGATGAAAAGCTGAACGCTTATATCACAACTTCGCCCGACAAGTTCAGAGAAAGCATAAAGCTGTGGAAATATAACGGCAAGAAGGTACGCAAGGATATAGCAAAGTGGAGCGATCTGTCCGAGATGTTCCCGTATCTCTACGGCGACGGTGTTGACGGCTATGAGTTTGACGAAAAGCTGACAGCCGACGAGCGCAAGGAATTTTTATCGGCATATATTTCGGCTTACGACCACAAGGTTGACAGCAGTGCCTGGTTTGACGGTGTAAAGGCAGTCGGCGAGCCTTTAGGCTTCTGCCCCAACATCAAGGAATACAAGGCAAACCCCGACGCTTACAAAGGCTCGGTTGCCGACGCCTGCGGAATACTCAGAGTAGCGATAACCGGCAGAAAAAATTCCCCCGACCTGTATACTATAATGCAGCTGCTCGGTGAAGAAGAAACACTGAAGCGCTTGAAAGCGGCAATGTAAAAGTGAATATAAAACAATACGCACCTCGTTTTGAGGTGCGTATTGCAGTCTGTCGAAAAAACGAAATTACAATGTAAGCAATCACAACAAAAAGCGGCACAGCCTCCGCCATGCCGCTTTAAATTCAGATCAATACTCCGACAACTCATAATTATTCGGTGTCCTGTGCCATAAACCGTCCGTTTCTTCGTAAATTTCCTTAAACGTAAACTTACGGAAATTGATTTTGCACCTTCCGCCGTAATTTGCCTCGTACACCCATATACCGTCGGTATCAACAGAGTATATCGTGACATAGTGCGGATAGCCGTACTTTATGTTGTCATATGCGAGATAGTCGCCCGGACGGAACGTATCGGTCATCCACTTCTTCAGCGCCGCCTCTGTCCAGTTTCCGTCGGAACGATTCCTTATCGTGAGGGTATTTTCGCCCGTTCCGTTTGTTTTGCCGAAAAGATACTCGAACACCTCAATAGTAAATCCTGCACACTGTATGCCGGAATTATTCAGAACGTGACTTCTTCCTATAAGACAGGTACAGCCTGCCTCGTTGCCTGTTTCACAGTAGGAGTGGCAGGTACAAGGAGAGGTAAGGAGCGTGTTGTAATACTTGCCAAGCTGATAGCTGTGCCAGAAGTCATATATCTTCCTGTCCCACTTGCCTTCCATCATCTCATCAAGCCGCTTCTTGACAAGCGTTTCCATGTTGTCCTGCTTGACGATTCTGAAAGTGCCTTTTGCAGTGCCTGTGAAATTGCCATTGCCCTTTACAGTAACTGTAGCCGTTCCGACATTCACTATGTTTGAATATCCCGATATATAGTAGTCAACACCGAGAGCAAGCGTTTTGCCGTTGAATGTAACAACGGGCTGTGCGGTGACGCCCTGTCCGGTATATATCTGATCCTCACAGCTTATGCTTGCAGATGATATGGCGGCAGGCGCTATCGTGAACTGCGTTTTCTTTTCCGCACCGGCATATTTTCCCTTGCCTGTGATAACTGCCGTAGCTGTTCCTGCATTAGTGTTGTCATAAGCGCTCAGAATATAATCCGTTCCGCTTTTCAGCGTGACAGAGCCTATCTTCACTGTCACCGAGGGAAGCTGTGCCGTGCCGTTGTATGTGACTTTACCTATTGTGACAACAGCATTTTCAAACGCTTCAAGCTCGTTGCTTATGCCGCTGAGAGTCGCTGTTCCGCCGTAATTGCCGATGCCGGTAATAACTGCGCTGACGCCTGTGGCTGATTCTGTTACAGCTACCTTATAATCTTTGTTCTGCGTTAAAAGCACACCGTCATAAATTACCGTTACAGTATAGCCCTTGCCGTCGGTTGACAGCGATAAAGACGATTTGGCATTTGCTATATCCGCTTTTGCCACATTGCATTTTACAGTGGCCTTGCCGCTGAAGTTGCCGTTTCCGCTTATTGTGAGCGTCTGCTCTCCTGCTGAAGTCGGCACGTTAACGATGTAGTCACTGCTTTTAAGCGTGTAATTGCCGAATTTAGCGTTTATGCCGATCTTTACACCGTCCGGAGCATACGTTCCGCTTGCAGAGATCGAGGCTTTCGAAATATTCGCCTTTGCAATAGTGAAATCCTTTGTTACAGCACCCTCAAGGCTTCCCTTGCCGCTGACTGTCACCTGAGCCGTACCTGCATTGACGTTGTTTTTATAGGAAAGCGTGTAGTGAGAACCTTCCTTAAGCGTCACATTACCGAGCCTTACATCAACGTCGGATTTTATCGCACTTCCCGTAAACGTTGCGTTCTTCACGGCTATCTCCGTACTTGAAATATCCGCCTTTTCTATAGGGAATGTTACCGTCCTGCTTCCGCTGAGATGGTTTTTGCCCGTGACCACCACGCTTGCCGTTCCGATATTGACGTTGTCCTTGAATGACAGGGTATAGTCGCTGTTATTTGTAAATTGATAGTTGCCGTAGCTTACAACGACATCGGGTCTTACCTGTACACCTGTAAATACCGTATCGGGTACGGTTACCTCAACATCGTTTATCGCTCTTGCTGTGATTTTAAATGTCTTTGCTACACTGCCCGAATAGTTTCCCTTGCCTGTTACTTTGAGAGTTGCCGTTCCCGGCTCGGTGTTGTCTTTGTAGCTTACGGTAAAGTCAGTTCCGTTTTTCAGCGTCCTGCCGCCGACTTTAACCGCAGGCACAGGCTTTATCGCACTTCCCGTATAGACCTTGTTTCCTGTTCCCGATACGGCTGTGGCCGATATTCCGAGCTTCTTTATTGTAAAGGTCTTTTTTACGCTTCCGCCGTATATGCCTTTTCCTGTTATCGTGATTGTTCCCGTTCCTGCGTTTACGTTATTCGAGTAGGCGACGGTATAGTCGGTATTCTTTTTAAGCGTTGCGTTTCCGTATTTTACCGTAACCGCAGGGCTTAGCGTCGAACCGTTGTATGTGAGCGAGTTGTTATATGTAATAACTGCGTTTTTTATCGGCTTTGCGTTTATCTTGAATGTAACGCTTCTTGTTCCGCTGAGCTTTCCCTTGCCCTTAACCGTAACGGTTGCTGTACCGATTTTCGTGTTATTTCTATAACTCAACGTATAATCAGTGCCGTTTCTAAACTTATAGTTATTATACTTTACCGTAACGGCAGGCTTTTGTGCCTTTCCGTTATAAGTCACTGACGGCACGGTGATTTTCAGCGTAGAAACAGGCCTTGCCGTTATGCTGAATGTCAGCGAACAGCTTCCGGTGTAGTTGCCCTTACCTTTTATATATACCTTCGCAGTACCCTTGTTTACGTTATTCTGATATGTAAGCGTGAAGTCCGTTCCGTTTTTCAGTGTCGTTGTTCCGTTCTTGATGTTCGGAACAGGCTTTATCTGCGAGCCGGTATAATACTGCGAGGCGATTTTATAAAAAGTACACTGCTTGTATATCAACGCAGGGTTTATCTTGAACGAACGCTTTACTGTCCCGCTGTAACTGCCCTTGCCTTTTATAATAACATAAGCGGTTCCTGCGTTTATATTATTCTGATAGCTTACCGTGTAATCCTTACCGTTTTTCAGCGTTTTATTCCCGTATTTTACCGTGATCGACTGCGTCTGTGCCTTACCCGTATAGGTCCTTGTCGTCAGCCCCGAAACCTTGCAGTTTGTTACCGCCGCAGCGTCTGCACTGCTTCCCGTAAAACAGCAGACGGCAGCCGCACAAAGCAGAGCGCATACAAATGCCGTAAACCATTTTACCGCCGTCATATATCTGCTTTTTGCCGTTGCCGCCATGATATTTGCCTTTCTCAGTGTCTGTTATCTGAATTCGATGTCATTCGGACCACAGACTATGTTGCATTTGCCGTACTCCGTCGATGTTGTGGTGGTAAAGCTGTTGAGATTTATCCTTACGTTAGGATAAACGCACTTTGTCACCTTTACCGACAGCGTTTCCTTGGCATTGATTATTTTCTGTATTTCGTCTATCCTCGTTCTCAGAGGCTTCTTATCCATTCCCTTTTGCACCTTGAGCCTTATCGCAGATGAAATATACGCTTCCTTCTCTGCGTCAAGATGTTCGCCGTTTCTCTTCTTTTCCTGCAGGAATTCGATAGACGTGTTTATTTTTTCTATGTACTCATCGATTGCCGTACACTGCTTTTCGAGCGAATCCATCTCAAGCAGGAGGTTTGTAGTGCTTCCTACCGATATTATAGTAGGCGTATAGCTCTTGTTACCGAGCTGTGCCACCGCAAATCTTCCCATTACACTGCAATCTCCGCCCACAAGCGCACCGGGGTTCTTGGTGCAGTCAAGGTCGCCCTCTATCTTTATCCGACAGCCGACAAGCGACGTGCTGGTAAGGTTTCCTCTTGTGGTTATGGTATCGTTTTCTCCAAAAGCAATATTGATATTGCCGTACTGCGACTGTATGGTGCTTGCAAAAACTCCGTTCTTGACGGTTATATCGCCCTGTGCGGTAAGTGTAGCACCGGTCACCATTCCCAATACGATTATGGTTTTTCCTGCCGTTACCGAAAATCCCTCCTGCACACTGCCCTTGATGAGAACATCGCCAAGGAAGTTTATATTGCCCGTCTTTACATCTATGTCGGATGAAATCTGGAACGTGGTTTCAACATTGAACCTTCCGCCCTTATATACAAGGTTTCCGCTGTCTGCGGCGAACAGCTTGGTGCCGTCTGCCGAAAGCACCGTGTTCGAACCCTGCGGTACAAGCGGAGGTCTGCCAGGACGTGGAGCAATCACCTGACCGTATACGTTCATACCCTCCTCGCCCTGCGTTTCGGGTACTATTTCGCATATAAGGTCATTTACTCTTACGTTTACTATAAGTCCGAGGTCACGATAGTCAACACTGCCGTCCTCCAGCTTTCTCGGCACCAGCTTCTTGTCTGTATCAAAATGATTGTTTACCCTGCCGTTTTCGCCGTCAACCGCCGCATATCCGCTCGCTACCGTGAAAATCTTGTCGTATAACTTATTTGCCGCTATTTCCTCAAGAAGTTCCTCGTCTATTCCGTATACAACGTGTGCGTCCTTGAGTGCCTGCCGCATAGCTTCCACTGTTATATCCTTGCCGGAAAACTGCGGTGAAAATACGCACATATTTGCTTCCAGCTTGTTGTCGCTTACAACCACCTTTGCCGATGCGTCTACATTCAGCATAGGATTGTTTCCCTGCGGGCGTTGCATAGTCTTATTGTTAAGCTCGATGCCGTCAAGCGACTCAGTAGCTTCCTTTTCAAGTTCTATAAGCTCCGACATGGATATATCCGCTATTTTTTGTCTTTCCGTCTTTTCCATCGGTGTGCCTCCCTGCCGTAAATCTATCGTGTCAATCGTGTCTGTCGTGTCATATAGTCTTGTTTCCTTTAAGACTTGACATTATCTCAAGCGAGCCGTCCGACGCATTGAACGATACCGTTCTGCCGTAGTTAAGTCCCGTGTCGGATGCGATTATCGGCACTCCGAGCTTTGCCAGCGTTTTTTTGGTGGCCTCAACGTTACGGTCGCCTATAGACATAGCAGGTGTTGTGGTAGCAAACATATTCGCTCCGCCTGCTATTTTTGCGGTTATTCTCGATGCCGCCGCACCGTTTTTTATCATGCTTTCATATAGAAGCTGTATGCCCGTATCGGCAAACTTGAATTTGTTCTTGTCATTCGGTATAGCGCTGCTGTCAGGCAGCATTATATGCGCCAGTCCCGCTATGCCGAGCACTTTGTCTATCATACATATCCCGACACAGCTGCCAAGAGCATAAGTCACCAGTACATCCGGCGACTTGCACAGCTTCTGGTCGGAGATCCCCACGACTATCTTGTTCACTGGTCTTCAACCCCCAGTTTCCCAAGCAGAGTCCTCAGCGACTCTACCGTAGGTATAAGAAGCATATCGGATTGTATCTCAACTGAATCAATCAGAAATTGTTCGCTTATCATGAGTACCCTTTCATACGCCTCGGAAAGCTCCGTTGCAGGAACCGTCATTATAGCTCCGAGCATATCCGTTGTAAGCGCAGGTACCGACATATCAATGGTCATACCGCTGAGATTTGCGATAGCATTGACATAACTTCCACCCATTATATTTCCTATTTCGCTCAGCACCGATATATCATCGGCGTTAAGCTCATACAGCGAAAACGAGCGTTCGCCCATAATACCCGTTACGATAGTTTTCGCAAACGCCTCTTCAAGCAGGAACATTATCATTCCGTCTGCGTCCCCTTTAAGCCGTATCAGTATTCCTACCACCAGCTTGTCGGGAGAGCCGAGCGACTCTATTGCGTCAGCTACGTCCATAAGCCTTACCTGCGGCACCTGCATATCTATGCTCCTGCCAAGAAGCTGTGACAGCGCCGTTGCGGCATTACCCGAGCCGATATTTCCTATTTCCTTAAGCACATCAAGCTGTACCGGGCTTAAATCATCGTAACTGTTTATCATAATAGACCTCTGAAATTATTAATCTTATAGCTGTATATAACCGCACAGCCTGCCGGTATATCTACCGACAGACCCACGGTTAAAATTCAGGATTGAAGCATCGTGCCTTATCCCCTTAAGTTATTGGTTATACGCTCCAGCTCATCGGCTGTCTGTACGACCCTTGCGCTCATCTGGTATGAACGCTGTGTTTCGATAATGCGTACCATATCGCCTGCAATATCCGTATTGCTGCGTTCGAGTGCCATTCTTATCTTGTCGATACTCCTGTCGGCAACCGCCTCTCCCGACCTCTCTGTAGCAGTCATCTTGTTACTGCCGAGAAGTTCGAGTCCAAAGTTGTTGTCGAATGTGTACACACCTATCATTTTTGCAAGCGCCTCATAGTCCGGCTTGCTCGTACCTTCTATAAAGGGAACTGTAATGTGGTTTCCCTCATAGTCAAGCACAAATTCTCCGTTTGCACTTACAAGCTCCCAGTGGTCGCCTATCTGCGACATCTGGAAATCGCCCGCTCTTGTGTAGTTTACATCGCCGTACTTATCCATTACCGCAAAGAAGCCTTCTTCTGTCGGTATGGCAAAGTCAAGGTCGTTATCGGTATATGTAAATACGCCCTCGCTGTACATAAGCTGAGTGCTGTGCACATATTCGCCGTGACCCGTCTGCCAGTCAGGCTCCGTATTTCTCTGTACCGTATAGATACAGTCCGCAAAGCTCGGACGGGAAGCCTTGAAGCCCACCGTATTCACGTTTGCAATGTTGTTTGAGTAAACGTTAAGTCCTTCCTGCTGTGCAATAAGGCCTGTCTTACCCGTGTAGAATGCAATGTTCATTGTATATCCTCACATCCGGTCATTTTACAGCTTGATTATCTCGCTTGCCGCTCTGCCGTTGATAGTATCCATATACTTCAGCACAGCACTGCTTGCTTCAAATAATCTCTGCGTTTCCATAAGAGAAGTGATCTCCTTGTTTGCGTCAACGTTTGACTTTTCAAAACAGCCCTGGATAATATCATACTTCTCGCCTTCGGGTATCGTCATATCCCCGTCATAAGAAAACAGGTTGTTTCCTACCTTTGTAACGTCTGCGTTTTCGGGTATGTAGCTGAGCCTCAGCTTTTCTATGACCTCGCCGTTTTCGTTCAGGATATTGCCCTCGTTGTCAACAATAAAATCATCGTTTCCGATATATATCTCACCGCTTTGACCGAGTACACGTCCGCTGTCGTTAAGGCATAAATAGCCTTCACCGTCAAGTTCAAACTGACCGCACCTTGTCTGATATACATTTCCGTTAGTACCCTGTATATTGAAATACACGTTTCCCTGAATACCTATATCAAACGGGCTTTCGGTAAACTCAAAACTGCTCTGCTCAAGGTTGCTCTTGCTTGTATCAACATACGTCTGCACGAATTTACCGCTTGTCTTTCTGCGGTTGCTGACAAGTATAAGTTCCTCCTGAAAGGTGTTCATTCTTATCTCGTCCTTCTTGTAGCCCGCCGTGTTGATATTCGTAAGATTGTTCGAGATAGCGTCAAGCGACCTCTGGTGGTTAAGCATGGATTGCGTCAGATTGTAAAATGCTCTCTGCAAGTTTTTTCACCTCCTTTCGTAAAGCGTGATTTTCCGTATTATAAGCGAGCCGGTAAACCTCCGACCCATTGATTATATCATATCAGTTTTCACATAAATATGCAAGCCTTTCAGCCGTTTATATAGCTTTCCAGCTTGTTTTTGAGCGTCAGCATAGCCTTTGAATGTATCTGGCATACTCTTGACTGCGTAATGCTCATAACTTTGGCAATTTCCGAGTATTTCAGCCTTTCGTAGTAATACATTGTCACTACCTGCTTTTCCTTTTCGGGAAGCGTGGCTACAGCGTCGGCTATCACCTGCTTTTTTTCACGCTCATACATTTTTGCGTCGGCGGTTTCGCTTGATGCCGAAATATTTTCGTCAAGATTATCCTCGTATAAAAGCTCCTCAAACGACAGCGTTATCATTCCTGCCGTATTCGCCATCAGCTTTGAAAGCTGTGCGGTGGTCATATTCATACTTTCTGCAAGCTCCTCGTCTGTCGGAGTACGGCACAGCTCGGAATTAAGCCTTGCAAAATTATCGTCAAGCTGTTTCGACAGCTTTCTGAGCGTTCTCGGAACTCTGTCCAGCTTTCGCAGATAATCAATAACAGCGCCCTTTATCCTGATACCTGCGTATGTTTCGAATTTTACATTCTTCTCGGGATCGAAGCCGTCTATAGCCGCCATAAGCGCAATAACGCCTTCGTTTATAATATCGTCGCTTTCCGCATATCCCGTGTAGATATTACGCATTGATACCGCTATCATTTTGACAAGATCCATATACATCAGCACGATTTCGTTCCTGACGTTCATATCGCCTGTCAGCCTGTATTTTTCAAGAAGCTCGTTCAGCCGCTCCTTGCTCTGCACTGCCATAGAACACTCCTTTCCCGGATATTTCCGACCGTGCGGCGTTTACATCGCTATATTGCCTATAGCCTGTATCTGCGCCGTATTGTCGATTTCGCTGTAGGACAGCACCGTTATATTCGGTATGAACTGGTCTATCAGTTTCTTGAAATATATTCTTACTATCGGAGAGGTCAGTATGATTATATTCGGTATAACATCCTTTACCTTGTCTATTTCTCCGCTTGTTATGTTGACGATTTTCTGTATAAGGTCGGGGTCCATCGCAAGATAGCTCCCTGCTTCGGATTTCTTTACGCTTGCCACTATCGTATCCTCGACCTTCGGGTCAACGGTAATTACTCTCAGCGAGTTTGCCTCCGCAAAGCGTCTTGTTATGGTACGCTTGAGCGCCTGTCTTACATATTCCGTTACAATATCAATGTCCTTGAGCGCACCTGCGTGGTCGCCAAGCGTTTCGAGGATAGTTTCCATATCCCTTATCGGAACGCCCTCACGCAGAAGCAGGCAAAGCACCTTTTCGAGATAACCGAGAGAGATAGTGCCTGGTATAAGGTCGTCGATAAGAGTTGGATTGGTCTGCTTTATGTTGTCCACCATCGTCTTTACGTCCTGACGTGACAAAAGCTCACTGCAGTGCTGCTTGATGACTTCTGACAGATGAGTTATCATTACGGAAACCGGGTCGATAAGCGTATATCCCGCAACGTCAGCCATTACCTTCTTGTCTGCGCTTATCCACTTTGCAGGAATGCCGAACGCAGGCTCAACGGTGTCTATGCCGTCAACAGGGTTTACCACATCTCCGTTGTCAAGCGCTAAATAGTGGTCGGAAAGAATTTCTCCTCTTGCGACCTCCTCGCCCTTTATCTTTATAACATACTGGTTCGGGTTTATTTCGGGGTTGTCCGTCATTCGTACCGACGGTATTACCATACCCATATCCATCGCAAACTGCTTACGGAACATTACCACACGGTCGATAAAATGACCGCCGCTCTTTTCGTCTACAAGATGCAGAAGGCTGTAGCCGAACTCCATCTCTATCTGTTCAACATTCAGCAGCTTGAATACATTGTCAATATCCCTGTAGTAGTCGTTGTCGGAGGTCGGCTGATCCTGCATCTTTGCAAGCGTTTCACGTTCAGCCTGAGCGGCAAGAGCCGCCTCTTTCTTCGCCTTCGATTTTGATAATCTCCAGCCGAATATAAACAGTGCCGCACCGACACCGAGAAGTATCAGCTTCGGGAAGCCGGGGATAACCATAAGAGCGGCAATAACAATGCCGGCTATCATCATTACGTTAGGCTGAGAGGTAAACTGCCTTTTAATATCGGCATTGAAGCTGTCAGTGCTTGCCGCACGGGTAACTACCATACCTGTAGCAACAGAGATCATAAGTGCAGGAATCTGCGAGCAAAGACCGTCACCGACCGTTGCCAGCGAGTAGGTGGAAAGCACAGAGTTTATATCCTGCCCGTGCATCATACCCAGTACCGCACCGCCGATAAGGTTTATGAGCGCCGTGATGATAGAAATTATCGCATCGCCCTTTACAAACTTCGTAGCACCGTCCATTGCGCCGAAGAAGTCGCTTTCACGCTGTACTTCCGCACGGCGTATCTTTGCCTCTTCATCGGTTATTGCGCCTGTATTAAGGTCAGCATCAATAGCCATCTGCTTACCGGGCATAGCGTCAAGGGTAAATCTTGCGGCAACTTCGGATACACGCTCAGAACCTTTGGTGATAACAAGGAAGTTTACTATTACTATGATTATGAATATGATAAATCCGACAATAGCGTCACCGCCCATTACGAATTCGCCGAACGTCTTTACGACCTCGCCGGCATAGCCGTTTGAAAGTATTCCTCGTGTAGTCGATACGTTCAGCGACAGTCGGAAAACCGTCGTCAGAAGAAGTATAGTCGGGAATATCGAAAATTCAAGCGCTTTTTTTATGTACATCGTCATAAGGAGTATGACGAGAGAAAGTCCTATATTTATTATCAGAAGAAAGTCCAGTATCGGAGTCGGCAGAGGAATGATAATCGCAAGCACGATAAAAATAACGAATACCGCAAAAACATTCGTCATCATCTTTTTAACCATTCGCACCGCTCCTTTCTTGTTCTTTCTCTTTCTCTGTCCGGACTTCGCTTGTCCGTTTTTATAATTATTTATAATCGATCCATGCAAAATTTGCACTAACACTAACCTTGGCTCCCTTGCTAAAGGGAGCTGGCTTGCGGCAAGGCACAAATCCATGAAAATTACCGCTTAATGAGATAAGTCAAACCTTCAAATAGCACTTACTTTTTCTGCCGTCAAGACTGAGGGATCGCTTGAACTGTCCCAGCTGTCTGCAATATCGTTGCAAAGCTCGCACTGTCTCTCGCCAAGAACATCAGCACAATCGTTAAACCCCGCCGTTTTGCCATCTGTCGCCAAATCGCAACATTTCCAAAGGCGGAATTTGTTGCGGCTCACAGCCGCAAAGGCGGAATTTGTTGCGGCTCACAGCCGCAAAGGCGGAATTTGCAGCGGCTCACAGCCGCAAAGGCGGAATTTGTTGCGGCTCACAGCCGCAAACAGCTCCGCTGTTTGCCTATTGTTCTCTTGGAGGCAATGTCCGATGCTGTTCCTCATATACCATCGCCAGCACCTCTGCCACAGCCGTATAAAACTCTCTCGGTATCTCCTGACCTATGTCTACCGCCTCGTAAAGCCCTCTTGCGAGCGGACGGTTTTCAGTGATATATACATTATGCTCCTGCGCCACTGCAACTATCCTCAGCGCCAGTGCGTCTGTACCCTTTGCCACGACAACAGGCGCTCTGTAGGCTGTCTTGCGGTCATATTTAAGAGCAACCGCATAGTGAGTAGGGTTACGGACAACCACATCTGCGGACGGCACTTCCTGCATCATACGCTGTTGCGCCATTTCCTGCTGTTTACGCTTTATCTTGCCCTTTATCTGCGGGTCACCTTCGAGCTGTTTGTACTCGTCCTTGACCTCCTGCTTTGACATCTTGAGCTTTTTCTCAAATGACCACCACTGGAAAACATAGTCTGCCGCCGCCACAAATACAAGCATAACGAATATCGTTACAATAAGGCTCATCGCCGTTTCGCTTATATATGCAACTATCTTTATTACATCTGTATCTATCAGTTTTTTGAACTCGTTTATTCTGTCCATTACCTGAAAGTACAGTATAGCGACTACTACGATTATCTCGATAAGTCCCTTTACAAGCCCTACAAGCGCCTGCATCGAAAACAACCGCTTGATACCCGTAAACGGATTCAATCTGCTGAATTTCGGCTTCATCGCCTCCATACTGAAAAGTCCCTTTGTCTGAACGATTACGGGCAGTACGCTCAGTACGACCCCCACCGCCAGTATCGGACCTACGGTACAAACGCAGATTATAGCCACCTTCCAGAATACGCTCATCGCAAACTCTACGGTATTGCCCGTTTTGTCAATAGATGACATCGACTGCTCCATAAAGTTTAAAAGCATCTGGAACATATAGTTTCCGAATATCGCAAGAAATGCGAATATTCCCACCACGAAAACCGCAACCGCAACTTCCTTGCTCTGCAGTACCTCGCCCTTTTTTCTGGTATCCTTACGCTTTTTCGGGGTGGCTTTTTCGGTTTTTTCTTCGCCTGCCATTTACCCTCCTAAGAACCCATCATGCCGAGCAGACCGTAAAGGTTCTGCCACATAATGCCCATCAGCTTTTCGATGAAGTCCGACATAGGCTGAGCCATTATCAGCACCGCCGCAAGACCGATAAGCACCTTAAGCTGAATGTTCAGCGCAAAGATATGAATTGACGGTACAGCCTTCATCAGCACGCCAAGACATATTTCGGTGATAAACTCGATAGCGATTATCGGTGCGGCGAGCTTTACCGCCAGCGTAAGCACGGTTGAAAAGTACGTCACCAATGCCCACGGCACATCCGCAGTGAATCCCGAAAATCCTATCGGAAGCGTTTCATACGATATATGAAACAGCTTTATATATGACAAGTGTCCATTCGTCAGAAAGAAATACAGAATGAACATATAGTAATAAACGTTTGCAAAAAGGGGCATCGACACACCGGTCGCAGGATCCATCGTTCTTGCCATAGACAGACCCGTCTGATAGTCGATAAGCTCACCTGCGGAAATAGTCACCGCCAGTATGAGATTCACCATAAAGCCGAGTATAAGCCCCAGTCCCAGCTCCTTCATCATATCGAACAGCATCATGAATATGCCGGTCGGCTCATATTTTATATTCCCCATGGACGAGGCAAACAGTACAGCAAGTGCTATCGTTGTGCCTGCTCTCAGTCTTACGGGAAAATTTGAACGGCTGAATATAGGGTTAAAGCTGAATATTCCCGACACCCTGCACATTATCAGCAGAAAGCCGAGAAAATTATTCAGAATCATATCCCACACATCGCTTAGCGTCATGTTGCACCAACCGTTGCCATAAGACCGAATATGTAGTTGAAGAACTCTATACAGCTGTTCATCATCCACGGGCCGAACAACAGCAGTACGATTGCCACCACTATGGCTTTGGGAGCAAACGAGAGCGTCTGCTCGTGTACCTGCGTTGCCGCCTGTAATATCGCTATGATAAGACCTATCACAACTGCGGCTATTAAAACAGGGAGGCCTAATTTAAGCGCAAGAACAAGTGCGGCGGTAAAGACCTCCATTGCTATATCCTGTGTCAGATCAAGCCCTCCCTTCAAGGAATATTATGCTACAAATTATACGAGTTGACAATCGTTCCGACCATCAGCTGCCAGCCGTCTACAAGCACGAAAAGTATTATCTTGAACGGCAGCGAAATCATCGCCGGCGGCAGCATCATCATACCCATTGCCATAAGCGTCGACGATACTACAAGGTCGATAACAAGGAACGGTATGAATATCAGAAAGCCCATCTGGAATGCACGTTTCAGCTCGCTTACTATAAAAGCGGGAATTACTGTTTCAAAGCCCAGCTTCTCGCTGTAGTTTTCAAGTGTTATATTGTCTGTCGCACCGCCTGTGACATCGCTCATGCTCTGACCCTTTAAATCAAGGAAAAACTTCATATCGTCATTCGTGGTCTGCTTGAGCATAAAAGTCTTGAGCGGCTTTCCTGCAGCGTCAATAGCCTGTTCCATTGTCATCTCGCCTGCCGCATACGGCTGATATGCCGTTTCGTTTATCTCCGAGAAAACAGGCCACATTATGAATATCGTAAGGAAAAGCGACAATCCCGTAAGCACCATATTAGGCGGCGTGGACTGCGTCTGCATTGCCGTTCTCAGAAAACTGAAGCAGATAATGATTCTCGCAAACGAGGTCATCATCACAAGCAGTGACGGCGCAAGCGAAAGCACGGTCACAAGCAGTATTACCTCAAGCGACTGTGAACCGTCAACACCGATAAGGTCTTTCATTACCGATGAGCTTGCAGATTCCGTACCGCCTGATGTATTGCCAGATGTTGTATCGGTAATTGCGGATGTTGTACCTGCGTTGCCTGACGCATTGTTATCCGCCGCAAAAGCCGTTACACTGCACAGCACACCGATAAGTGCGATACATACCGTTAAAGACACGATAAAGCGGATAAAAATCCGCTTGTTGTCGATAAACATTTTTCTAATCGTAAGACCAAAAGCTCTTGTCATTTCGACTCCGTGTTCCTCTCGTCAGAATTTTTTGTCGTCGGAATTTGTTCCGTCATCGGTTTTGCGAACATCGGGAACCTCATCGCCGCAATCCGATTCTTCGTCACGGCGGGCTTTCTTCCCTCTCATATTCTTTATGTTTTTAGCCATTGCGTCACTGAAGGCGGCGAAGAAGTTATCCTGCCTTCCGCTTCCCTCAGGATAAAGCTCAGACATATATTCTTCTTCCGTGATTGTCAGATCCTCGATCTTGTCTATCCTGCCGGCAGTCACGCCAAGCACCATACACTTTCCTGCAACGCTCACGACAACCACCGATTTTTCACCGCCGAGCGAGGCACGGTCAAGCACCTTGAGCCGTTTTCCGCTTACGTTCAGTATCCCTTTGTTTACCTTTCTCAGTATCCAGAAGAACAGAAAAATCAGTGCAAGTACGCCGATAAGCGCACATACAAGCTGTACGTATTCCATCAGTCAAGTATTTTCTTAACGGTCTGAAGTATTCTCTCAGCCTTGAACGGCTTTACGATGAAGTCAAGTGCGCCGAGTTTGATAGCTTCTACTACCATAGCTTCCTGACCCATAGCACTGCACATTACGACCTTAGCGCCGGGATCCATAGCCTTGATTTCCTTGAGTGCCTCGATACCGGTCTTGTTGGGCATTGTTATGTCCATTATAACAAGGTCGGGCTTCTCTGCGGAATATGTCGAAACCGCTATTTCGCCGTCAGCCGCCTCAAGTATATTTGTGTAGCCGTTTGTCGTAAGTGTGTTGCGGATAAGCATACGCATGAATGCCGCATCGTCTACAAGTAATATCTTCTTATCCATAAGTGTAAGGTTTCCTTTCTTATCCCTGTTTTATTATATGTTATTCGCCTTTACCGAGGCTGTCCATAAATTTCGATTTTACTATTTCCGTTATTCTTACCGCAAAGTTATCGTCTATAACAACAACGTCGCCCCTTGCGATGAGGTTTCCGTTTACCATAACGTCAACGGGTGCGCCTGCCTGTCTTTCAAGCTCTATGATAGTACCCTGTGAGAACTCAAGTATATCCTTGATTTTCTTTTTAGTCGAGCCTATCTCGACAGAAATCTGAAGCGGTACGTCCATAAGGAGCTGTAAGTTTTCTTTCTGTTCCGAGCCGAGCGGAGCTTCAAAGTTCTCAAACTGTGCAAGCTGGGCATTACGGTAGTTTACCGCCGGCTGAGGCTGCATAACAGGCTGTACCGGCTGACCGTACATAGCAGGATTCGGGTATCCGTAGTATCCCTGCTGTGCATACATATCCGCCTGTGGCACAGGTGCTACCTGCGGCACAGGTGCTACCTGTGGCATGGGTGTCGCCTGAGGTACAGGAGCCGCCTGCTGAACGGGTGCTACCTGCGGCATGGGTGTTGCCTGCTGAACAGGAGCCGCTTGCTGAACGGGTGCCGCCTGCTGAACGGGTGCCGCCTGCGGAACAGGTTCTGCCTGCGGAACAGGCTGAGGTGCCGGAGCAGGAGCAGGTGCCGGAGCAGGCGCAGGTGCAGGCGCAGGTGCAGGCGCAGGTGCAGGCGCAGGTGCAGGCGCAGGTGCAGGTTCTGTCACAACCGGTTCGGGAGATGTCGCACCGCCGATCATTCTGTCGGCAAGCGTTGCCGCAAGATCTATATCAAGCACCGATATAAATTCCGATTTGATAACACCGTCAATGGTAAGGTCAAAATTGATAGCGGCAACCATATCCGTCTGCTCATAATTCTGCAGGTCGGCAATATTTATCTCGCTGAGAATGTACGGAGTAGGTGTCGATATATCAATACCCATACCCAGAAATTCCGACAGAGCCGTCGAAGAAGCTCCCATCATCTGATTCATTACTTCGCTTACCGCACTGATATTCAGCTCATCAAACTCAAAATCAGGAGATATAACGGGCGGCTTGCCCATAAGCTGATTAAGTATCAGCTGTACATCGTCCTGCTTTAAGATCATCAGGTTTGATCCGGAAAGCCCTTTTATGTACTCGATCTTTACGCATATCGCAGGTTCAAGTCTGTCGTAATTAAGCTTTGATGCCTGAACTACGGTTACCTTCGGCGTAGTGATCCACACTTTGGCGTTGAGCAGCTCAGAAACTGCGGTAGCCGCACTTCCCATACTGATATTCATTATCTCGCCGATAGCGTCAAGCTGCAACTCCGACAGAGTGGTCAGTTTTCCCATTTGCCTTACCTCAATTCTTTAGTATATTATCAATCCTGAACGCTTTCTTTCCGTTCAGTGTACCGAGCTTTCCGTCAAACCAGCAGGTGCTTCCCACTTTAAGCTGTACGTTGTCGGTAATCGGCTTGTTCAGCGGTATTATGTCATTTACCTGCAGATTCAGAACGTCACGGAGCGTGAGCATTGTATCGTCAAGCACCGCCGTAACAGTAAGCTCCGACTGCGAAAGCGTTGACATAAGGTTTTCCTTACGCTCCGTTTCCTTAGTGGGACTTCCTGCCCTTTTGCCCGAGCTGAACTTAGCCGAGAATTTCTTCATTATCTGATCCATAGTAATTGCCGACATACAGAACGACACTATGGATTTTGAATCGTTTACCGTTACCTCCATCGCAACGATAATCATTGTTTCGTCGGCGTCTGCGGCGGATATTACCCTTGAGTTTGTTTCTATTGATTCCAGCTTCGGATTGGTATCAACATATCCGTCCCACGCCTGCGACATAAGCGAGGTAAAGCGTTCAACAATGCCACGCATTACGTTTATCTCTATTTCCGTAAAATCTCTGTCGGTATCCTGATATGTGCCTCTGCCGCCGAGCATACGGTCGATCATTGTAAAGGTGAGCGAGTTTGACAGCTGTAAAACCGCATTGCTTTCCTCAATATCATCGTCCTCTATGCCGAGATCGACAATACCCATTATCGTATAATCCGGAAGAGCATTGCTGAACTCAAAATACTTCTGCTCCTCTATGCTTGCAAGCGAAACCTTGCAGTACAGCCTTAACAGACCCGTTATGTAAGATGAAAGATGCCTTGAATAATTCTCGAATATCCTCTCAAGTATCTTTATCTGTTCCTTAGTGAACTTCTTCGGAGTACGGAAGTCATACTCCTTGATTTCTTCCTTTTCTTCATGCGTGTCAAGCGATGCGGTATCTCCGCCCGAAAGTACGCTTGACAGCATTGCGTCTATTTGTTCTTGCGTAAGGGTATCAGCCAAAAATTCGCCCCCCTTTCTGTTTTCTCTTATTCTGACGTTTCGGTCGGTGCCGATGTCAGTATATCTGTAGGAATGCCCGTATATGACGGCTCATATTTCGGTCCTGCGGCGTTTGTGCTGTTGTTGCCGTCGCCCGAGTTGCTGTCATACTTGCTTTCCATATTGTCGATTATTTCGTTTACAACGTCACTGTTGACGTCCGAGCTGTTGCTGTCGTTGCGTTCATAAGGATCTGTGTTCGCACCGTTCAGCCTGTATTCGTATTTCAGAATATCGTCTATGACAGCCTGTGAGGTAGTGTCAAGCTGTGCTCTCACTATCATAATCTCTACACGTCTGTTTGCCGCTCTGCCCTCAGCCGTTGAGTTGTCGGCAATAGGCGTATAGCACGCTTTTCCCTCTACAGTGAACTTCTCGCTGTCAACACAACGGTTGTAGTCCATATATTTTACAACGCTTGACGCTCTTGCCGCCGACAGATCCCAGTCGTTGACATCCGATACCGCCTTTGCGGTATGACCCGAAACAGAGCAGGATTTTATATACTTGTTGACCGCCTTTATACCCGGCATGAACTTGTTGAGTACCTGCTTGCCTTCTTCCTTCAGCACCGCACTGTTGCCGTCAAACATTATCGTATTATTGAATCGGATAAAGATTCTTGTCGGGGTCTGCTCAATATACACATACTGACCAAGATCGTTTTTATCCGTTGTTGTCTTTAAGAAGCTGTAAAGCTGATTGAAGTCGGAGGGAAGACCCTCTGTCTGTTCGCTTGTAGTACCGCCGTTCTGGGTGTTCGGAGGAGCTTCGGCATTACCGTTTGTATCGGCAGCATTATTCTTCGGCTGTTCGTCCATTACGAATGGGTTTATATAGCTTCCGCTTGACGTAAAGGATTGATATATGTACTGCCATTTCGTTTCGTCTACCGATGATGCAGAGTACAGCAATACGAAAAAGCACAACAGAAGCGTAACCATATCGGCATAGGTATCAAGCCAGTTACCTTTTTCTTCACCGCTTTCGGCTCTTCTTTTCGCCATTTTTCTCCACCGCCTTTCTTCTGACGTTTAACCAATATATTGTATCACATTTCAGCGATTATTTCAATACTAAATTCCTTTTGCTTCAGCCGTATTTCCCGTCTTGTCGGAAACAGGCGGATATTGTTACTTGCCGCCCTTCTTCTTTATATCAGTCTGTGCAAGCATAAATTCGAGCTTTTCCTGAATAAGTCTGGGGTTTGAGCCTGCCGCAATTGACAGCACGCCTTCCTCTATTATCTGCATACAAAGAAGCTCCTGCTCGTGACTGTTCTTCAGCGATGATGCGATCGGCGCAAACAATACGTTTGAGAACAGCGAGCCGTAGAAGGTCGTGATAAGCGCAACCGCCATACCGCTTGACAGGTTGCTTGAGTCTGCACCCATACCCTTAAGCATATTTACAAGGCCGACAAGAGTACCCAACATTCCGAATGCAGGGAATACAGACATACCTTTTTCAAAGAAAAGTCTGCCTCTTTCGTGACGCTCACACATAAAGTCTATTGCGTCGTCAAGCATACTTTTTACTTTATCAAGGTCGTTTGCGTCTACTATCAGCATAAGGCTTTCCTTGAGGAACGGATCCTCACACTTGTTCGCACTGTCTTCAAGCGAGATAAGACCTTTTGTTCTGGCAATCTTTGCAAATTCAACTATCTGTTCTATGTAGCTTTGCGGATTGAATTTTTTAGGGAACAATGCCAGCTTCAGATATTTCGGCAGATTTTTAAGGTATGAGAGCGGGAACGAGGCGAAAAGACAGCCTATAGTACCTCCGACTGTGATAGCGAGCGAAGGTACATCTATAAACCAGTCAATCTGACCGCCGTTAAATATACCGAATGTAACCAGACCGAATGATACTATCCAGCCTATGATGATCGTAATATTCAAAATAATTTCCTCCTGTAAGGGTTTATATAGCACAGCCAACGGCTGTAATATTCACAATTTATATGCTTCGCTCGAGACGCTGACGTCTTACAGACAGCCTATATTCCTTGATGAGAGAAAGTATCTCGTTCATCGATTGCTCAACTATGTATGAATGTCCCGTACTCGTGGTAATTACCGTGTCGGGATTTTCCGTTACTATTTCGATAAGATCGGGATTAAGCATAAACTTTTCCCCGTTGAGCTTTGTAAGTATTATCATATATTTCCTTCCTTTGCGGTATTGTCCGCATTGTAATTGATTATGCCGGCCGAATGTCCGGAAACAGCCGTTTATCATAACCGTTCAGGCATAATATAACGGGCATTCCGGCGGAGCTGATGCTCCGCCTGCCCTTATAAACTTGAATTTATATCGCAGAAACCTGCAATTTCCGCCAAACTCTTGGCTTTTGATGAACGCTCTGTTAGCTTTGCAATGAAACCAAAGTCGCAATTTACATCAAAAACGGAACTCCGCCGTTTCGCTATCCGTCGCTAAATTGCAACATTTTCAAAGGCGGAATTTGCTGTGGCTCACAGCCGCAAAGGCGGAATTTGTTGCGGCTCACAGCCGCAAAGGCGGAATTTGCTGCGGCTCACAGCCGCAACGTCACATTGCCACCCCGCCGATAACGAAAGTTACGCCGCTGTCAAACCTTTAGAACGGCGGAATTGCCTGCGGCGGTACGCCGCCGTTAGCGCTTGAGGTTTACTATTTCTTCGAGCATCGTGTCCGAAGTGGTGATGATTCTTGAGTTTGCCTGGAAGCCTCTCTGTGTGATGATCATATCGGAGAATTCCTGCGACAAGTCAACGTTAGACATTTCGAGCGCACCCGATACTACAGAAGCAGAACCGTTTTCGCCTGCAATGTTTACCTGAGGCTGACCCGATGAAAGAGTTTCTCTCCAGTAGGAGCTTCCCACCTGCTCAAGACCGTTGGGGTTATCAAATGTAACAATATCAATTCTGCCGAGCATTATGATACCGTGTACGCTGTGTACACCGTAAATAGTGCCGTCCTCATTGATATATACGCTGTCAAGATCCTTTACCGTCTGCGTAGCCGCAACACGTCCGTCTGTCATCTTGATATTGCCCAGAAGCTGGACCATATCAGAGTAGAAGTTGTTCGAGCCGCCTGCAAGACCTACCTTGCCGTCTGTGGCAAGAAGCGTTTCAAGTGCGCCGTTCGCAGCGTCCCAGTCCGTACTTGTAACCTTAAGCTGATACTTTTCGTTACTGCCTGCCGCCTTGTCTACAGCCGCCTGTATGTCGGCTACCGTAGCACCGGGGCAAACGCTTATCGTAAGACCGTTGTCCGACCACTTTGCCGTTGTGTCTGCGGCATTCTTTGAATATCTTAAGTTTATCGTGTAGTTATTTGCATATTCTCCTGCGTTTACTGTCGTAAATGTAAGAGAAGCCTTTGTTGTTCCGTCGTCCAGCTTCATTGTGTTTGTAGCTGTCGTTGCAGGAATATCTGCCGCAGGAGGCACCGTATCAAGTTCAAAGTGGAGCGGAAGTACGCCCTCAATGCTTACACCGCCGTTTTCACAAGCACGGGTCACAGCGTCCTCAAGATCGTTGAGGTTTGTATAATCATTCTTTTCGTTCAGCTGTACAACCAGCTTGTTTCCGCTCATATAAGCGTAATCGCTGTTGCCTACCGTAAAGCCTACCGATATGTTGCCGTCCGGAGTCGCTGTATCTGCCGATACTGTAAGCGGATATGTACCGCCCTTGTATGTAATTGTCTTTGAGTAGCTGGCTTCGTTGTCGAGAACTTCGGGAACTACGAATGTAATTCTGTTGGATGATGCGTCAACGCCTGTTGCGTCACCGCTTACACCGAGTACCATATTACCGTTTGAGTCTACGAGGTTTCCTGCGTTATCAACGTTGAAAACGCCTGCTCTTGAATAGAAGATGTTGCCGGCTTCGTCCATTACCTGAAAAAATCCGTCGCCCGATAAAGCGCAGTCATAAACGCTGTCAGAATATGTGAAGCCCGACTGTCCCATTACCTGTCCGATAGCGCCAAGCTTAGTGCCGTAACCTACCTGAGAGGGATTTACACCACCCTGGAGGTTAGAACCTGCCGAGCCGTTCTTCTTAGTCTGGTAATATACCTCCTGGAAGGTAGTTACGCTTGTCTTGAAGCCTGTAGTGTTGACGTTTGCGATGTTGTTACCTATAACGTCCATCTTCTGCTGATGTGTCTTTAATCCTGACACGCCCGAGAATAAAGATCTAACCATGATCTGTTCCTTTCTCCATCGTGCCGACCGCTCTTACCCGTCTGTCATTCGGGGTAAGGAATACTTCCTTTCGGTCCGGTATTACATAATTACGGTCGAGTCGATGTTCGTAAAAATATTTCCTTTTAAATCTTCCTGTGACATAGTTGTGATTACCGTGCGGTTTTTCACACTTACCACAAAAGCAGTCCTGTCTACGAGTACCAGTGTTTCGTTACTGCCCTTTTCTGCGGCTATCTCAATGCCGTCATTAAGTCTTTGCAACATATCCGAGTCAAGTATCTCGATATTTCTGCTTTCTATACGCTTCATTGCGTGTTTCGAAAAGCCTACCGCCGAGTTTCTTGCATCAAGCTCGCTTTGCAGAGCTTCTGCAAATGTTCCTCCCGACTGTTGTGCGGCCTTTTCAGCATTCCCTGCTTTTGCGGTGTTAACGTTGCCTGTCGAAATCTGCAGATTCCGCAACTTGAGTTCATTTATCAACATAACACTGCCGCCTTTTTATTTACTTGTTGCCCTCGGCACTTCCTGCCGGAGCTTCCATATTCTTGTCAGCCGTACTTCCCGTACCTTCGCTGACGTGTACTATCTCGTCAATAGAGTAGAGATAATTGTCTATCACTATCTTAGCGTCGCCGTCCTGCATTTCTGCCGACTCGACCTTGCCCTTTGCGTAGTAGAATTTGCCGTCGTCGCCGAGTACCTTTACCGTTACTTCCTTGCCCACATATCCCAGTGCCTCGGTCATCGTATGTAACGTACCCTTGCTTACAGTATCGCTTATCGCCTTTACCGCCGATAAATCATACTGCTTGCCGTCAACTACTACCTTCACATCGCTTCCGCTGATGTTTACTCCGGTGCATACGCCCGATAAAAGCGTTCCGTCGTCGCTCTGCGCATTCATTGTAAGCGTCTTGCCTACAAGACCTGCTGCATAGTTTGACATACTGTACTTCAGATTGTCCTGCTGTGCCTGTAATGCCGTGAACTGTGCCATCTGCGACACAAACTCGGTATTTGACGTAGGCTCAAGCGGATCCTGGTTGCTCATTTCCGCCATAAGCAGACTGAAGAACGTATCTGTGCTTATCGTATCGTTCTTGCCCGAATTCTTGAAAAGGTCCTTATACTTTTCGTGATTTGACTGTACACTCTGAAGACTTGAAATGTCTGCCATCTGTTATCCTTTCATGTCAGTCCGACCGATAAAAAATCAGTCCATCGTCTGAATCTCCCCCAACAGTTCCTCAAAGTCGTCCGTGTCATTCTTCTGCTGACCGTGCGACTGCTGTCTGTAAGGGTTCTTACTGCTGCCGTCAAAATCTCTCTGGAAAAGTTCCGCCTGCGAGGTTTCCACCTTGTACGAGGTAAGTTCTACATCGTCATTCTTCAGCGCATACGCAAGCTGCTCGGACTTTGCCTGTAAAAGTTCCTTCGCCGCCTGAGTTTCCGTCAGTATCTCAACTGTGAGCTTTCCGCCCTCATTTGCCATACGAACCGTGATTTTGCCCAACGTTTCGGGTGTAAGCACAACCGTAAGCGTGCTTTTGCCGTTTGCCTTAGGTGCGTGTTCGCTCACAAACTCAGCCATATCGCTTATCGGTACTCTGACCGTGCGGACCTCCTGCCCGTTTTCGTCATAACGGCTTTCTGTTCTTGCAAATACATCGCTGCCCTTTGCAAGCATATCGCTTACCGCATTCTTGTCGGTAACCTTCTGCTCGGTTTCAAGGTCGCTGTCCGATTTAGTAACCTCGTTTCCTTTGGCTATCGCTCTAAGCTCATCGCTCTTGCTTTCGATGCTTCGCTTGGCAAATGCCATTCTCTGCGTGCTGTCATCCTGCGTCTGTATATCCTGCTTTACGCTGTTGTCGCCGTATTTTTCGTATGACGTTACCGTAAATTCAGTCTTAACAGCCTCAGAACTATCTGCTTTTACACCGGAAGTTTCCTGCCTGCCTGTTTTCCCGATAAAGCCTATCTTATCGACAAAATCGGTCTTTTCGGTAAAAGTCGTATCTGCCTTTGAACGTATATTATCCGCATCTGAAGACTTTTCGGCATTTCCGACAGCCACGCTTGCAAAAGCGTCTGACTTGTCAGCCGTTGCAGCCACAGCATTTTCACCGGCAATGCTGTCTGAAGCGATTTCCGCTTTGACGTTCGTTTGGTTTACAGTATCCGCAGAGTCACCGTTATTCATCTGAATTTCACTTGCAAAATCATTTACGGCGGAAATCTCTCCGTTTTGTAAACCGAGAGCCGTATCAATGTCATTCCCGTCTGCAATTTTGCTGAAAGCACCTTCTTCGGATAACACATCGCCTATCGGATTGCTTACCTCAAGACCGTTCATGATCTGCATAAGCTCGCTGTTGTCCGTCTGCATTGCGTCAGCGTAAAACTGCATCGTACCGCCTTGCAGATATCCTGCAAGTTCGGCTGTTTTAAGCAGTTCCTTCAGATCCTGTGCATTCTGCTCAAGTTCGTTCAGCCCGCTTAATATCTCGCCGTTCATAACAGCCTTATTATCGGCGTTCATTCGCACGGCCGAGTTCATATTGCACTGCTGACCGCTTGTTACCATAGCACCGAGCGTATCGGAGAAACCTCCGGCAGTACCGCTTGCTGAGCCGTTTTGTACGCTACCTGCCGAGATTGTGGCGGCATTGCCTGCAAACGTTGTAACAACGGCAGGCAATACTGCTGTCCCATTCATCATATCTCACCCCCTTTCAGTGCTATTCATTGTCAAAAAGAATATATGCTTTTTAACAACTTTTATATATTTAACGGGTTTAAACCGTTAAAATTTATGAAAATTGCACAGCTTTCCACCTTGTATTGTACCACATTGCGAACTATATGTCAACAATTTACGGTGTATTATCTCCGTTTGAAGAGCCGTTTGTCACAAATTCCTCTATGATCTGCTCCTGCTCCTTCTGCGAGGCGTATCTGTACTCCTCAAGCTGTTTTTCCTCCAGCTTTTCAAGCTTAGAAACCTCTTTTGTAGCGTCTATGACCTTTTGAAGCTGATTTTCGATTTCCTCACGCTTGTGCGCCATAAGCCCCTTTATGCGATATATGTCCTGTTGCAAAGAGGAAACATATTTCTTGTGCAGCGACAATCTCATAGCGGTAGTGCCGCCCCGCACAAGCTCGTTCAGCTTGTCTATGCTCTGTTCGTACTCAGCCACCTTTGCGTCAAGCTCGCTTTGCATTTCCGCAAGCTCCGCCCTTAGTCTGCCGAGTATTGATTTCTCGCTGTCAAGCACCTGATCGTTGTACTTTTTCAGCGACTGCAATGTAAAATTAAACTTCTTCATATCGCATTAATATCAGGAAACCGCCGCCTTTAACAGCTTTATGGTATCCTCCATCGAGAACGATTCATACATTCCCTGCATCAGAAAATCGTTTATCTTGTCTATCTTCTTTATCGCCTCGTCAAGAGCCGGGTTTGTACCCTTCTTGTACGCTCCTATCGAGATAAGGTCAGCGTTGTTGTTGTAAAGCGCAAGCAGATTTCTCAGCTTTCCTGCCGCTTTATTATGCTCCGGGTCTGCAATTGCCGACATAAGACGTGAGATGCTCGGCAGTATGTCAATTGCAGGATAATGGTTCTGCGCCGCTATCTTACGGCTCAGCACTATATGTCCGTCAATTATACCTCTTACGGTATCAGATATAGGCTCGTTTGTATCGTCACCCTCAACAAGCACAGCATAAATTCCCGTTATACTGCCCTTTTCGAAGTTTCCCGCCCTTTCGAGCAGCTTCGGCATTGCGGCGTATATTGACGGGGTATAGCCTCTTGCAACGGGAGGCTCGCCTGTCGAAAGACCTATCTCACGCTGTGCCATAGCAAAACGTGTAAGATTATCCATCATCAGCAGAACGTCCTTGCCCTGAGAGCAGAAATATTCCGCTATAGCCGTAGCCGTCATAGGACATTTATTTCTCATCATCGCAGGCTGATCCGATGTTGCGACAACAACGACCGACCTTGCCATACCTTCTTCTCCGAGGTCATTTTCTATAAATTCTCTTACCTCTCTGCCACGCTCGCCTACAAGCGCTATAACGTTGAGATCGGCCTTTACCTTTCGTGCGATCATACCCATAAGCGTTGACTTACCTACACCAGAGCCTGCAAAGATGCCCATTCTTTGCCCCTTGCCCATTGTGAGAAGTCCGTCGATCGCCTTTACGCCAAGCTCTATAGGCTCGTGTATTTTCGGTCTGGTGAGCGGATTTACAGGAATGCCCGCTATAGGCACTGTGTCTGTATATTCAATAGGCTCTCCGTCGTCAAGCGGATTTCCCAGTGCGTCGATTATTCTTCCTATCAGCTTGTCGCCGGCTCTCACATTCAGCTTGTCGCCGGTGTTGTCAACTATACTGCCGGGACCTATGCCCTCAAGGTCGGTATACGGCATAAGCAGTACCTTATGCTCGTTGAATCCCACCACTTCGGCAGGGATATGCGACTTCATATCCTTTGTGTAGATACGGCACACATCGCCTATACTGCACAGCGGTCCGCTCGCCTCGATCGTCATTCCGACTATCTTTTCAATTTTACCCAGATACTTATATGTATCGGTAGTTCTGAGTTCTGTCAGAAATCCGCCGAGATCCATGTTAAAGTCCTTTCAAATAAGGGAGTTATTCGCTTTGTTCTTCGCCGCCGTTATTGTCGGGTTCTGCCTGTGCCGCAGTTTCTTCCTGCTTCCCGGCCTTTTTTCTTGACGGCGCTCTGCGGTACTTTCCTCTGCCCAGCTCCTCTATCATCTTGAGCTGTGTCTGTATTCCGGCATCGGTAATTTCACTGCCGTTGTCAATTATAACAGTACCGCTCGGTGCGTCCTTAAGCACCTCGACCTCCACGTTCTTTACATTTGTGAACAGCTTTTTGAAATAGTCGGTATCCGCCGCCATTTCTTCGCTGACATCGGTCTTTGATAAGGTCAGCTTTACATATTCACTGCCACGGAAACTCTTTCCCGCTTCCTTTATCGTTTTCTTGACGACCGCCTTGTCCTTCTGACCGAGTGAGTTCAGCGTTATGCGGTTTACTATCTCCATTACCGTGTCGAATATCTCGACCTCGTAGCTGTCAAAAAGCTCCGCCTTGTCGCTTACCATCTGCTCGCTGAGCCTTTTGATCTCCGAGAGCATATCACGGCATTTGTCAAGCCCTGCGGCATATCCGTCCTCGTGACCCTTCGCAAAGCCGTCCGACCTGCTTTTTTCAAAGATTGCCTCAGCCTGCGCCTTTGCTTGTGCGGCATAATCCTGCGCCTGCTGTTCGGTTTCGCTGAGTATTTTCTGTGCTTTTTCACGGGCATCGGCAAGTGCCTTTTCACCCTGCTCACGATAATAGCTTGTTATCTTCTCTTTTTCCTGCTCAAGTTCCTGCCTGTGCTTTGCCGATGCTTCATCGGTGACCGCCGTATTTTCTGCGGTGTCGGCCGTCACTGTTTCCTGCAAGGGAGCTTGCGGTGCGACAGGCTTTACTTTTATTGAGTTGTCGATAACAACTGTATCTGTTGTAGGCTGTACGGGATAATAACCGCCACGACCCGCCTTGAATACGCCTGCCAAAATATATTCCTCGCTTTCGTATTATGCGATGATTTCGTCTTCCTTGTTGCCCTTTGAGATAACGAGAGTACCCTCGTCCTCAAGTCTGCGTATGATGGATACGATTCTCTGCTGAGCCTCCTCAACATCACGCATACGGACATTGTGAAGATACTCAACGTCTGTCTGTACACTTTCACGCATACGGGTAGACATATTTGCATAGATGCACTCTGCAACCTCGGGAGTAGACCCCTTGATAGCAACCGCAAGATCCTTTGAATCGACCTCCGGTATAAACGCCTGTATAGCCATATTGTCGAGAGTTACTATATCCTCGAATACGAACATCTTTGAGCGTATATCGTCTGCCAGCTTCGGATCTCTCAGCGTCAGTTCGTCGAATATGTATTTTTCTGTTGCACGGTCTACGTTGTTCATGACCTCCGCAACATAGTCTATACCTCCGACCTCTGTGGTGTCGGCGGTAACAAGATTGTCAAACTTCTTTTCAAGCGTGCGCTCTATAGACTTTACGACATCGGGCGATGCCCTGTCCATCTTAGCCATACGCTCGACTACATCTATCCTTGTTTTCTTGGGCAGTTCGCTTAAAATAGCCGATGCCTGATCGCTCCTTGCGTAAGAAAGTATCAGCGCAATTGTCTGCGGATGCTCGTTTTGTACCATTGCAAGCAGGTTCTTATAGTCTGCCTTGCGGACAAATGCAAACGCTTTTGTCTGGAACTGCTTTGTTATCTTTTCAAACAGCGCCTGTGCCGTCTGCGGACCGAATGCCTTTTCAAGTATGTCACGGGCATACTCCACACCACCCTCGGATATTACCTTCTGGGTAAGGCAAAGCTCATAGAACTCGTTAAGAACGCTGTCCACCACTTCCATAGGGTAGTAGTTCATTCTTGCTATTTCAAGCGTGATCTGCTCTACCTCCTCGTCGGAGAAGTGCTTGAATACCTCGGACGCATTTTCCGTACCGATAGAGCTTATGATTATCGCCGCCTTTTGTGCGCTGGTGAGTGCCTCCATATATATCCTTCCTTTATGCTGTCAATATCATTAGCCGTTTTTCATCATAGAACGTATGAGCTGAGCAACGACATCGGGATTTGTGCGTGAGAAATCCTTGATTTCCTTCTTGAGAACCGCACTCTTTGACTCGTCGTCATAGTCGTCAAGGTGCTGTATGTTGAATTCTTCGTCCGGCTGAGGCTGAGGCTCAAAGCTGAGAGCGGCAGATTCCTGCGCCGCCTGTGCCGCCGCTGCCTGTGCGGCCGCCGCCTTGGCTCTTGCTTTTGCACGTTTCTTCTTCTTTGCGTTGCTTGTAAGAATAGCTACGATAAGCAGTGCAAGCACAAGAAGTCCGAGCAGGAGTATGATATAAACCGTCCAGTCAACGCTTCCGCCTCTGTTTATCGTATTGCCGCCACCGTTAGTACCGTTGTTGCCGTTTATAACAAACGGGTAGTTTGCAACCGTAACATTTGCAACGTCTGCGCCGATAGCAAACGCAATTACTTCACGGAGCTGTTCCTTGTCCGCTTCAAGCATATTGATCTGATCTACAGTTACAGCCGCCGTTATTTTATCTACCGAATAGCCGTTCTTTTCAAGCTGTCTTATCTCGGTGTTTACAAGACGCTTTACTGTAATGCTGTTCTGATAGTAATATTGGTTATCATCGTCGCCCGTGATAGTCGGATAGTTCGGTGAAATGTCGCTGTTGCTTGTTGTGCCTACAACGCCCGACAGCGAGCCTATACCGCCCCAGCCCTCGTTCTTTGTTGAGCTTTCTATCATACCGCCCGATGTACCGTCCTCTGCTACAGACGGCGTGTAGATGGTATATTCCGACTTTGAGTTATCGTAATTGAGCTTTACGTTTACGTTTATCGTGTAGTCCTTGTACAGCTTTTTCAGCGTGTCGTTGAGCTGGCTCTTGAGCAGGCTCTGCATCTGCTCCTGGAAGTTCAGCCTTGACTGATACAGCACGTCCTCCTCAACGGTCGTGTTCTCACCGCTGAGCAGCTTGCCGTCCGAGTCGAGTATTGATATGTTTTCACGCTCAAGACCCGGCAAAGAGTTCAGCACCAGTGCATAGATACCTTCAACCTGATCACTCGTAAGCTGTGCGCCGTTTTTCAGATCAAGCTTTACGCTGACTCTCGGTTCTTCGCTGTCCGTGGAGATAACATAATTGCTGTTCTCCGGCATAGTGATTATAACATAAGAGTTCTTGACCGCACTTATGGTGTTGATGGCTTTCATAAGATGCGTCTGTAACTGCTGTATCTGAAGTACCTTCTTTTCGGTGTCGGTCGACCATATGCCTATGCCGCTGTTCCATACGTCAAAGTTGAACGTTGACTTGGGGTATCCCTGTATACTAAGCTGCATTCTTACATTGTCCGCCTGGTCGCTCGGTACAGAGATACTGCCGTCCGTACCCATTTTTACGTCCGTTATTCCAAGTTCGTTTATTGCCGAAACTACCTGCGAGCTTTCCTCGCTGTCAAGTCCGGTATAAATAGCCGTATATCCCTTCTGATTAAGCACTATCGCAAGCACGATTGCGGCAACTATTACTACCGATACCGCAGTTATTATGAATATCCGCAGATTTTTCGCAAGCGAGCTCCATTTATCTTTGAATCCGCTCCAGAAAGCGGAAAGCTTATCCTTCATCTATATATGTATCCTTCCCTTGAAGTGTAGATCAGTATTGATCAGACGGTCATACGCATTATCTCGTTGTATGCGTCAACAGCCTTGTTCTTGACAGTAACAAGCAGATCCACAGCGGTAGCCGCCTTTTCGAGATTTACCTGTATCTGTGCAAGATCGTCCACATCGCCGAGCATAAGATCGACAGAATCCTTCTGTACCTGTGCATCGGTTTCCTTGACGTTCTTTACAAGCGACTCAAAAACATCAAAGAACGTTGCTTCGCCGTCATCTGTGCTTTCGGTCTGCTTTTTCTGACTTATCGTTTCCATAGGGGTGATACTGCTTGTAAGCGGTACTATAAACATTTATATCAGTTCCTTTCGGGTATCGTTAGTTGTTTCCTATGCTGAGTGCCGTCTGCGCCATTGATTTCACAGCGTTCAGCACAGCAAGGTTGGCTTCATACGAGCGGGTAGCCGCCATAGCGTCCATTTCCTCTTCTGCCACGTCAACGTTTGGCAGATAGTAATAGCCGTTCTCGTCTGCGTCGGGATGTGTCGGGTCATAGACCGGTGTGAGCGGTGTTTCGTCCTCGACTATCTCAGTTACAAGCACACCCTTGTTTTTAGTCGCAGAAACAGTATTCGCAGGCACTCCCCCTGCTATTTTTTCTTTTCTCTTTGCTATAGTTTCCTCAAGCACAGAGTTGAAACCCTTGTTTTCACTGAACAGTACGACCTGCCTTCTGTACGGCGTACCGTCCTCCGTTCTGGTGGTTTTTGCGTTCGCAACGTTCTGCGAAATTACATCAAGACGCAGCCTTTCCGCTGCCATGCCCGATGCGGCTATATTAAGCGAACTTAAAAATGCCATGCAAAAAACTCCTTTCTGTATGTCAAAAAAGCGTTGAAATCCGTTTCACTGTATATAATCCATTATTTTAAAGCGTCTGCTTTAAGGCAATAGCCGTTAATTGTGCGGTATTGCCTAAAATTACGTTTTCATTGCCGAACGCAGTCTTGTGAACTCTCCGTTCATCTGGTTCTTGAGAGCCTGATAGTGAAGCTGTACCTTCGCAAGCTCGTTTGACTGCGAATCAACGTCTACGTTGTTGCCGTCTGGCTGAGTGTTGGTCGCAGTGTCCTCGTACACTCTGGTAGCAAGCTCGACCTGCTTTGAGCCTTCCTTCGCCTTACCTCCGACAACGCTTGTGCTTTCCATCCTGTCCTTGAGTACAGCGTAAAAATCAAGATACTTGCAGTTATATCCGGGCGTATCCTGGTTAGCTATATTCTGTGCGATTATCTGCTGCTTCTGCCACAGAACAGACAGACCCTGTTCGGTAATGCGAAAAGCGTTTGTGTTGAAAAGTGCCATATATCCTCCTTTTCAAGCCGGTCCTTCTCAGGAAATGTTCCCCGTGTCATAAACGGTTAATACGATGAACGATTTCCGTATTTTGTATTTCGGTGTAACAAAGTTACAATATGTAGAAAACCACCTTAAGTTATGTTAACATTATATGGTTTTTGGTGCGATTTTAACAAATTTCGAGTTACAGTTCTAACAACTCAATTGTATATTATACAACATTTTTTACCGTTTTGCAAGGCTGGTAGGAAAAATCTGTTGATTTTTGTACGATTCTATAAAAGCGGTGACTGACAATATGCAACGGCTGTATTTTTTAGTCAGACTGCACAATCGTATATGCTACCACTTCCTGTCGAATGTGGGAAGCTCGGTAAACGTTCTTTTCCTTGCCTGCCTGTAGACCATTCTTGTTTTCGGTCTTGAAACGGGCTTTGTTTCGGCGGCTTTCTTTTTCTCGCACCTTAGCAGATACCGCTTCTGAGCGAGCGAGCAGTGTCTGAAAATCGTTTTCTGCTTCGGGAAGCACTGCGGAAGCGTCAGCGAGGATATTTCCCTGAAGCCGTTTTCATTAAGCCACCAGCTGTCAAATTCAGGCTTGCCCTGCCTTATGTGGTATCCCAGACGGTCAGAATCGCCCTCGTAGCATCTGATTTTCCCTGTAAAGACAAGCCTGCCTTTTTTCACAGACAGCTTCATCTCGTCATATGGTATTATATACAGCCTGCGTTGTATCCCGCCCGTGTCCGCCGATATTTTTCCGCCGTACCTGCTGAGAATTGCGGCGGATTTCTGTATCTCGAAGTAGGTGCATCGTTTTATACGTCTTGACCGTGTTTCGCATATAAAGAATAAAAGAAAGGTGAACGCAAGCCACACGGCAACGCATATCGCAGGAATCGCAAGTCCTGCGGCGAGAAACCCCTCCGTCCGCCAATTTCTTGTCTGTATTATCAGCGACATAAGGCTCAGAAGCGCCGGGAGCGCAAGCACAGCTCCGACAGCTACGCTTGCTTTCTGGCAGACAGTGCGTGCTTTCGATGTGTCGGCGTGAAAAAAATTCTGCATAGACCCTGCGGAACAACATTCCGCTACCGCACCTCCCTTACGACAAACTTCTGCTTATACCAATTATATTATAGCCGCCTTACAAAAGTCAACGAACTTTTCTTAATTAATTTGTATAAAAACAAGCTGTACTTTTTAAACAATTCGCAGAATTTTTAAAAACCGACTAAAAAACTGCCGATTCTGCTTGATTTATTGTTCAATTTATTGTATACTTAATGATAAATGATAATATAGGCGTGTTGGGTGCGGCTGTGATGCCTTTTCCCCGTGTCTTAAGGAAAGGGGAGTTGTGCTTTTTGAGCTATAAGAAAGAAGACTTTACTTCTTTTGAGATAACCTCGCTTGACGGTGAGCGGCTGATGTACACCGAGAGCAACTTCGACTTTCCGATAATGTACGACCTTAACGATAATATTATCGACAATATGCTGATGATAAAGGGCAAGAGAATGCCCGAGATCGACACATCTCAGTATGTTTACGTCATCGCCCGTATGCGTGACGGTGACCGTTACAGATACAAGACGAACGTATCCGTATCGACCGACCGCCAGCTTAATGTGATATTAAGACCCGACAAGGCGGAGCTTCTTGAAGAGCGCAGAAGATATTTCAAGATAAAAACGAATGAAAGAGCGTTTATAACGCTCAGAATGCAGGAGGGTGACGACAAGCCCACCCCGCTTGATCCGCCTGCCGAAATATACATCAAGGATATAAACGTCGGTGGAGTATTTTTCATCTGCACCGACGCACGCAGGCATTTTGCCAAAGGCGACAAATTGCTGATGATAATCAATCTGGCCGGCTCACGCCTTGAGCTTAATGCGGAGGTGCTGAGAGAACAGGCGATAGATTCGCAGGAAACCGATACAGGCTACGGATGCCGCTTTATCGGTGTTTCTCATTCGCAGGAAGAAACTATTTCAAGATATATCTACAAGCTGCAGTTTGAAATGCTGCAGAAGGAACGTGAAAAACGTGATATGATTTGACAGATTTTAATTAACATAAAAATATGAAACGGTTGATATTTAAGGGTTTCGGAGGTTTTATAAAATGCAGTCATTAAAGATTAAAACGACTTTACGCATACTCACTACGGTTTTCGCCGTAATACCGATGCTGATAGTCGGCATAGTGGGATATTTCAGTATGACGGGCTTTGCCGCAAATTCGGTAAGCCAGTTTGCAAGAGCGGCAGGTGCGGCTCAGCAGGAGATAATCAATCAGTACATAAACGAGTGTATATCCGATGTTGCTTATCTTTCATTCAGCAGGTCTGCAGGAACGCTTGCAAAGAGCGGTCAGGGCGATGACGCAAAGTCAATGCTTTCGCTCATTGCTGAGAATATCGCCGACAGAAACAGCGGCTTCAAGAACCTTGTGATAACCGACCCCTCCGGCAATATCGTTTACGAATATGAGGATATACAGGGCATGAAGGAGAGCTTCTTCGGCTTCGAGGAGCTTGAGGGCTATTCCGAAGGCTCGACAAAGATTTCAAAGATCTATATGAATAACGAGGACTACGAAACAAGCGTGTTCTACGTTGCAAAGAGCATAGATGCGGACAGTCTTAACAATATCGACGGATTCGCCATAGAGATTATCGACCTTTCAAAGATAAGCGAAATACTGTCTAAGTCGTCATACGGCGACGGCAAGGGCTATCTTTCCGTAACCGACGGCACAGGATGCGTGCTGAATTACGAGGGTACCGCCGTACAGAAGATAGATGATATTTCCGACAGCGGAATAATAGATGTTATGAAGTCCACAACTAAGCCCACATCGGCTGAAAATAACGTTGACTATAACGCAGGCGGTAAGCTCGGCTGCTACAATTATTTCACAGGTGCGTCCACGTCAAACTGGAAGTGGGTAAGCGTTTACCCTGCAAATATGGCAATGTCGCAGATTACAGTTCCTCTTGCAATATCGCTCGGTGTTATGGTGGCTCTTGCTGTTATATGCGCACTGCTCGGTATTCTTATCACAAAGTCTATCGTAAACCCGATGAACGAGATGGTAAAGGTTGCCCGTGAGATACAGGAGGGCGACCGTGACAAGCGTCTTGATATAAAGGCACACAATGAGTTCAAGGATATTTCCGAGCTGTTCAACAATATGCTCGATGACGTAAGTATGTCTGAGGAGCTTCACAGAACGATTTCGGACATTTCGGACAATATGCTGTTCGAGTGGGATTTCCACAAGGAAACAATGTACGTTTCGGATAACTTCAAGGAGAAGTTCGACATAGACCCGTCAGAAGCTCAGCTTGCAAACGGTAAGTTCCTTGATAAGATAATGGCGGAGGATTATGCCGAAATCTATAAGCGTGATATAAGCACACTGCTCAAGAACAGAACAGGTCACAGCGGCGAGTATCAGATGACCACAAAAAACGGAAGCCTGTTATGGTTCTCTATCCGTGCGCTCTGCGTTACCGACCGTCTTGGCGAACCGCTCCGTGTTATCGGTGTCGTAACCGACATAGACAGCGAAAAGAAGCTTGAGTTTCAGCTTTCCGAGCGTGCAAGCTATGACTTCTTATCACAGCTTTATAACAGAAGCACATTTGAGCGTGAGCTTAAGAGCGAGATTGAGCGTAGCGCACACGCAAAGGTTGCAGTACTCTTTATAGACGTTGACGACTTCAAGTTCATAAACGACCGTTTCGGACATTCCGTAGGTGACGAGGTTATCAAGTATGTTGCCGGCTGTATCAAACAGCGTGTAAAGGGAAGCGGATTCGCAGGACGTTTCGGCGGTGACGAGTTTGTTCTTTGTATCACCGATCCTAAGCAGATCGAGGAGATAGAGAGCCTGTCGCTTGACCTTATAGATGAGCTTTATGAAGGCTATCATTCAGAGCTTGCTAACGTTTCGATAAATGTAAAGGCAAGTATCGGTATTGCATTCTTCCCCGAACACGGCGATGACAGCAACAAGGTAGTTGCCGCCGCTGACGAGGCTATGTACTTCGTAAAGAAGAACGGTAAGGCAAACTACCACATCTATCAGCCCGAAGATTCCGATATGGAAGATCTTCAGCACACATTGTAATTAAAGTAATCAGAAATATTCATACCCGCTTTTTCAGCGGGTATGATTGCTTTTATCTGTAAATAATTTGAAAACCTAAAATTTAACCCGATAAGGCAAAGAGAGGATACACTGTATGGCAGTTGTTATAGCGATAACAAATCAGAAGGGCGGTGTCGGCAAAACCACGACCTGCGCCGCATTCTGCGGAGGACTAACCGAAAGCGGTAAGAGCGTTCTTGCAATAGACCTCGATCCGCAGGGAAATCTCAGCTTCAGCCTTGGTGCTGACGCAGAAGAAAGCTATACTATGTACGATGTATTCAAGGGAAACTGCACCGTAAAAGAGGCAATACAATGCACGGATAACTGCGATGTTATCCCCGCAAACATACTGTTGTCGGGCTGTGAGCTTGAGCTTACCGGTGTTGGCAGAGAGTACCTTCTCAGAGAGGCACTGTCTGATGTTATGGACGATTATGATTACATAATGATAGACACCCCTCCTGCGCTTTCAATCCTCACGATAAACGCATATACAGCTGCGGACAAGCTGATTATTCCGATGATAGCCGAGATACTCAGCCTGCAGGGAATAGCACAGCTTAAAGAAACGATTTTCGCCGTAAAGAAATATTACAACAAGGATCTGGAGATTACAGGCATATTGCTTAATAAATATAATCCCCGACTTGTGCTTACAAAAGAAGTTGAGGAGCTTGCAGGAATGATAGCCGAACAGCTTGGCACAAAGATACTCAGCTCAAGGATAAGCACAAACGTTTCTCTTGCGGAAGCCCCTGCACACGGCATTTCAATAATGGAATATGCCCCACGCTCCAAGGCGACCGCAGAATACCGGAATCTTATCAATGAAGTGACCGGTGTGCCAATGAAAAAATCGCAGAGAAAAGACAGCAAACGTCCCGTCCGCAGACCGTCAAAAAAACAGTAATTCATGAAAGGAGCGCCTCCTGTGGCAGAAGAATATAAATCAAGCAAGACAAGACAGGTAATGAATCTTATAAATGCAAAGCCCTCAGGTGTCAATCCGTTCTTACCGCCTGCCGAGCAGGAAAGAGAGAAAAGATCGCTTGCCGAAAGCACCGTAGAGGACAAACTGCGTAACTATACGCAGTCAAAGCGAGGCACATCCGCTCCTAAATCTCACACAAAGCATAACCCGATGCTCCATATCCCCGAGGACGATGAGCCGCAGCAGACGGTTAAAAGCGTAACACGTCACACAGGACAGATAACGATAGACATAAACCGCATAATCATTGACGAGATACTTGACGATGCGTTAAGACGCTTCAACACCTGCCATTGCGAAAAATGCAAGCGGATAATATCCGAAAAGGTGCTTGACCTTGTTCCCGTAAAAATAGTAACGGTAACACAGGATGAGGAGCGTTCGGTAGTAGACGGCTATTGCAGCTATGCCCGAAAGGATATATACTCTGCAATCGTCAAGGTCGTTCTTGAAAACAAACGCAGACCCTTCCACAACGAACGGCTGTGAGCCGCTTCAAATTCCGCCTGCGGCTGTGTGCCGCATCAAATTCGCCGTTCTATTTGATTGAGCTTTGCCTGACTTTCGTTACCGGCGGGTTCCTTACGGAACACCATTTTGACGTTAAAATGGGAAATTAAAGTTTTGATCAATCTTTTTCAAAAGATTGATTGCGGTCATTTGTGTCGCTGCGTCCTTGCAGCGACTTTTTTTGTGACCGCTATCAAGCATCCATACTTGTGATTCCTAAGACAACGTCTTAGGTCGCTTTCCGCAGAAAGCGAAATTTCTTATTATAAAGCGAATTTTTGCCGGCGTGCCGCCGCTCCCGGTTCGCCGTTCTGACGGTTGGCGAATTGCGTAACCTTCGTTACTGTCGATAAACTGATTATTATGAAACCCCACACAGCAAAATATGTCGCCAACACCGCTTAAAACAATTTCTATACTGATAAGGTATTAATATTTTCGTGAGTATACCGGTACAACTGCACTGACATTTACCTTTCAAAAAACGCCACTCTGAGTACTAACCTGCGGACGTGTAGCGTTAAGCGTCCCTGCATACGCATAGTTTTGAAATACGACCGTTTGCGCCAAAGCACTATCACACTTGCCTCCCTTGTCAAAGGGAGGTGGATTGACGGCAAGGCACAAACTGTTGATTTATTGCGTTTGCTTGCAGTATATCCGCCTTTTTATACTACAAGCTTTTCTGCCGTCAAGACGGAGGGATTGTCACGCAACCCTCGCCTGTATCAACCCTTCCAAAACCGCACTATCCTTCGAAAAGCACTATATCCTTGCCCGCCCTCGAAAAAGGGTGAGGTTCTGTTGTTCGGTCAAACCTAGCCAACTATGGTGGTGATTGTAGTTGCTTAGAAGTTGTTTTCCTAATTGCTTTGGCTCTTTCCCTTGTACATAGTAGCAACGTAACAGAATAGCGAACCCGAGAAGTGCTGTCCGACAAAAAGAACTATCGGTAGCTTGCCACGATAGATAAATGTTAAAAGGAAATAATAGAAGCACATCAAATATAATGCTTTTTCTACAAACTGAAAGCCACAGCTTTTGCTGTGGCTTTCAGGTATATACCCCGAAATTTAAATCCTATAGCGCAGAATAAAACAAAAACCCCTCCGCCATAAGCGGAGGGGCTGTATGCTCTTTAATTAAAGCATCTCATCACTTAAAAGTGATTACTTGCTTCTCTTCTTAAGAACGATACCTGTTGTAGCAACTGCTGCTGCTGCGAGAGCTGCAGGGATAACTGCTACTGCCGCACCTGTAGGAGGGTTAACGGGCTCGCCTGAGCAATCGCCGGGCTTAACAGGATCTGATTCGCCGGGCTTAGTAGGATCTTCTGATTCGCCGGGCTTTACTGTGATTTCTTCATTGATTCTAACCTGATCGATAGCGATTGTGGGGATAGCATCGCCGTCAGCAGCCTTGAGGTCTGTGCAAACTGCGATGAATGCCACACCATCGATAACCTTGTCAAGGTCGATTGTTACAACATAAGTACCATTACCTGTTACTTCAACGGGAGTGCACTTAGCGTTTGCATTGACCGTGTCACCTTCGCCCTGGAACTGGCATTCCCACTTGGAGTCAGCCATAGCGATCCAAGCTTTGAAGGGAGTTGTGAAGTTTGTAACTGTAAACTTAACAGAAATCTTGTTAGCACCTGCAAAAGCAGCCTTATCAGCGATTACGTCTGCATCGTTGCCGGTCCATTCATTGATGATGTTTGTACGAACAAGACCTGAATCGATAACTGTCCTACCTGAGTTAGCAATTTTAACGTCAGCGGGAGCTACAGGCTCAGCAGGATCTTCTGTCTTACCGGGATCAACAGGAGGATCAACAGGATCAACAGGATCAACAGGATCAACAGGATCAACAGGATCAACAGGATCAACGGGCTTTACTGCAGCTTCTTCATCGTTGATTGTTAATGTGTACTGAACGCCTTTATATGTATCCCAGCTTAAGCAGTAGAAATCAACTACAGCACCCTTAACAACGGGGATAGAAAGCTGACCACCGTCAGCGCCGACAGTGCCTACCCATGTTTCGGTGCCAACGCCGTCTTTAGTATCTCCAACACCATCACCGTTTACATCCCAAGCCCATGCTATGCTTGCACCGCCCCACTGATAGTACTTAACTGTACCGTCGGGGTTCTTAACAGCAACGCCTGCAGAGCAGTAATTGTTCCAACCTGATCCAGCTGCTGCTGCATCAGCTGAAAGTGCAACATCAACCTTAAGCGCATCAATGTCGCCCTTAACTGTGTATGTGTATGACGGAGTTTTACCATCGGTAAATGAAATATCTGCCTTTGTCTGAATAGGCTTAGGCTTAGCGGGATCATTGTTCTTAAGGTTAACCTTCCAGTTGATTGTGTAATCAACGCCGTCGCCCTTGCTTAACATTACGCTGAAAGCGGGGTTAACTGTTTTGCCTTCGATTTCCTGCGGAGCGAGAACTGCATCCGAAACTGTATAAGTGTCAGCAGCAGTTGCATCCTGCTTCCATGTGCTACCTGTCTTTTCATCAATTACTTTTGTTGAGTTGTAACCGATGAGGAAAGTAGTGTCGCTTGTGAATGTGATTGATTCGACATCTTCGGGCTTGTTGCCTTCCAGAATATCTTCAATCTTTAAGTCCTTCTGTGTCCACCATGCTGTATCACTGAATGTGATAGAACCGGCAAAAGCACTTACTGCAAGTGAAGAAACTGCGATTGCAGCAGCGCAAACACTTGCTAAAGTTTTTGTAAACTTCATTGGTTTTGTCCTCCATAAAATATTTTTTTAGCTTTTAAGCTATTTTTTATCATACTATATCGCAGTTTTTTTTACAAGTGTCATTTTGCACAAAAAAACTTTTTCGTTTTGGTGAAACAATATAAACAGTAATGTGATTTTGTGCCTTTACAGCATTAAATTTGAAAATATGCCAAATTATATGATAAAAAAAGCCCCTCCGCCATAAGCGGAGGGGTCATATGCTCTTTAATTCAAAGTGTTAAACCGTTTAAAAGCAATTACTTGCTTCTCTTCTTAAGAACGATACCTGTTGTAGCAACTGCTACTGCTGCGAGAACTGCAGGGATAACTGCTACTGCAGCACCTGTAGGAGGGTTAACGGGCTCGCCTGAGCATTCGCCGGGGTTAACAACATCGCCTGAAGATTCACCGGGCTCAGCAGGATCTTCTGTTTCGCCGGGCTTAGTAGGCTCTTCTGTTTCACCGGGCTCTACTGCAGCTTCTTCATCGTTGATTGTTAATGTGTACTGAACGCCATTATATGTATCCCAGCTTAAGCAGTAGAAATCAACTACAGCACCCTTAACAACGGGGATAGAAAGCTGACCACCGTCAGCGCCGACAGTGCCTACCCATGTTTCGGTGCCAACGCCGTCTTTAGTATCTCCAACACCATCACCGTTTACATCCCAAGCCCATGCTATGCTTGCACCGCCCCACTGATAGTACTTAACTGTACCGTCGGGGTTCTTAACAGCAACGCCTGCAGAGCACCAATCGTTCCAACCTGCTTGAGCTGCTGCTGCATCAGCTGAAAGTGCAACATCAACCTTAAGCGTATCAATGTCGCCCTTAACTGTGTATGTGTATGACGGAGTTTTCTTATCGGTAAATGAAATATCTGCCTTTGTCTGAATAGGCTTAGGCTCAGCGGGCTTTGTATCTGTGTCAGCAGCTGCGGGATATGTAGCGAGTAAATCGCCGGCCTTATCATAGAAATCAACCTTGTCGATTGTTAATGTAGCAGGAGTCTGATTGCCCTCTTCTCCCAGAGCATTCATCCACCATACTTCTACCTTGAAGTAACCGTTTGACTTACCGTCTGCATCCTTAGTCTGAAGACCGCCGATGCTGTCCCAAACCCATTGATGTGTGCCGGCTTCACTGCTTTCGATCTGGTCTGATGAAGCCCAACCGTTATTGGCAACAGTGTTACCGCCTAAAGCACCGTTAGCATAAGCCTCAGTTGTAATAGTAGCTACTGCCTTATCAACCTTGCCTGCCCATGCTTCAACGCTGTCATCAAAGGGAAGTTCCCATAAATTAACCTGACCTGCATCCTGAGGTTTACTGTTCTCAGGAACAGTCATTGAAACTAATGCGTCTGCTGCAAATGCGCTTACTGCAAGTGATGATACTGCAAGTGAAGCTGCTGCGATTGCAGCTAAAGTTTTTGTAAACTTCATTTTTTTGTCCTCCATAAAATATTTTTTTGCATTTAAGCTATTTTTAATCATACTATATCGCAATTAGATTTGCAAGTGGCATTTTGCACAAAAATACATTTTTGTTTTGGTGAAACAATATAAACATTCATGGGATTTTGTACGTTTACAGCATTAAATCTGAAAATACAACAATTTGTATAACAAAAAACTTAGCATTAAGCGAAGCTCCGGTTCTGTTATTAACTGTTTTTGTAAAATCCGTTTCATTTGTATGTATTGCAAACGTTACAAACGACACATTTTCTTTATTCTGCTCCGTTTATTATGTTCCCCTTGACTAATCGCCCCGTTTAATGTACAATATAATAGAGAAAATATACAGACAGCACGCACTTCGTGCCATATATTCTGCTTCCCGGCAGTCAAAAATCAATATATGGTTATACTGCACAAAAAACATTCTTATTTTTTTACTTATCCGATACACAGAATTTTCATTTCGAGTGAAACTTTTTCTGAAATTCAGCCTACTACAAAGTAGGTGACAAAGTGAGGTGAGCCGATGGGCGCAGAGATTCACGGAGGTCACGAGAATAACGAAGAATATTTCAACCGTGTCTACAACGAAACCTGCAGATCCGTTTCCCGTTTTGTAGTCAGCAAATGCGGAAATATGGAAGATGCGGAAGATATTATTCAGAACGTCTATACACGTTTCTTCAAGCGTATAAGCGAAAAAGGACACGAGGACATCGAAAGCCCGGAGGCTTTCCTTATAAATATAGCAAAGTTTGAATGCCGTACCTATTTTTCGGACAGGAAGAAGGATGACAAGGTTACCTCTTTTTCCGACTATACCGAAGAAGAAATGGTCGCTATCGAACGGGAGATGTCCAAGCCTCAGCAAAGACTTGAGGACGTTATCAGCAACAAGATCGTTGCGAAACAGATTTTCGATGACATAATGAAGACCGATGAACTGACAGGTCAGATATTCTATCTTCATTTTGCGTGTGATATGAAGCTGGAGGACGTAGCGAAGGCGCTTGATGTCAAGTTGTCTACCGTTAAAAACAAACTCTATCGCACAATAGAAAGACAAAAGAAAAAATTCAAATTATAACGACTTACGGAAGGGGGCTTTCAGATGAATACAAACGATTTTTACAAAGAACTGATGAGCGAGTATTCGTTTGATTACGAGAAGATAAGAAAAGCCGCTATGGGTAAGTCTGTACAGGCTAAAAAGAGCAGGCTGAAAACGGTTTGGCTTTCTGTGGCAGGTGCCGCAGCCGCCGTAGCTATCACATTTTCAAGCGTAGCCCTGCTGAATTCCGGCAGTCCTGTTGTTGTTTCACCGACAACCTCGATAAGTGCGGAAGACCGTTTCAGAATGGCTATGGAGGCATACAGCAAGGCGGAAGAGAATACCGAAGAGGTTTTCCTTTATGTTACTTTCAGAAATACAGTAACGCCCGAAGAGATGCAGAGCATTTTAGCTAAGGCAGACAGCAAGGGCAACATCCGTGTTACAGAGGTTTATCTTTCCGATAACACAAAGGTAAAGGGTAGCGAGGCTATCGCCGCATTATTCGAGGAGAACGTTAAGGATATTACAGCAGTAAAGGTATATTGCCCCGGCAACTTCCTGATAAAGCTGACAGCGCTTGACGGCGTTTACCTTGTCGAAACAGAAGATTCCTTCTCAAAAGATGATTTTTCTGCGATAGATACAAGCAGCGAGTACGATTACTACCCCGACTACAGCACAACCGAGCCGGTCACACCGCCCGACGCTGTTCCCGGAGATACGACTAACGTAGCCGAGTAAAAATTTCTCCCTATATATTATAATAGTATACCGCCCGTAAGACTTAACGGTTTTACAGGCGGTTTTTGCATTCTGCAAACGCCGTGTAATCGTTTTAACAAAATTTGCGGATAAGTCTGTTTTGATATTGACTTTTTCCGTGAAAACCATTACAATATGATTGACACAATTAAAAAGGCTGTCCGCATATCAAAAAAACGGCAGTCAAGGAAAGAAAGGTATCTATGAAGAAAAGAATGCTCGCCGCAATTTTAAGCGGCATAATGGTGATAACGGGAATTTCCGCTTGCTCGGGAAATGCCGCAACATCATCTGAAAACAGTTCGGCTTCAACAACAACTACCACAACAAAGGCGGAAACGACAACCACGACCGCCGAAACCACTACAACCACAACGACCACAACACAGAATCCGGAACCCGCACCTGCCGAAACAAAAGGTGACTCTGTTCAGTTCTCACAGAACTTAATGCCCGGCTGGAACCTCGGTAATCAGCTTGAGTCAAACTCCGACGGAACACCGAGCGAAACAGCGTGGGGCAACCCCGTAATTACCGAAAATCTCATCAAGCAGGTAAAGGCACAGGGCTTCAAGTCTATCCGTATTCCCGTGTCATATCTTTCTAAGATAGGCGCAGGCCCCGACTACACTATCGACTCAAAGTGGCTCGACAGAGTGCAGGAAGTAGTCGATATGTGCATTGATAACGGACTTTACGCTATAATCAACGTTCACGGCGACGGCTACTACAGCATAAAAGGCGGCTGGCTTCTCTGCGGCGAACCCGCTTCCGAGCAGGAGACTATAAAAGCAAAGTACGAAAAGGTCTGGGAGCAGATAGCAAATCGCTTCAAGAACTATGACGATCACCTCGTGTTCGAGTCAATGAACGAAGTGTTTGACGGATCATACGGCAACCCCAAACCCGAATACTACAACAACATCAACGCATACAATCAGATTTTCGTTGATACGGTAAGAAAAGCAGGCGGCAATAACAACAGCCGTTATCTGCTTATCCCCGGCTGGAACACAGATATAAACTTCACAACAGGCGACTGCGATACATATACAATGGAAGCAAAGTTAGTTATCCCGAATGACAGCAGGATAATGGTTTCCGTCCACTACTACACCCCGTGGGAATTCTGCGTAGACGAAGGCAAGGATACCTTCTATAAATGGGGCGACTCGGTCAAGAAATTTGTAAAGCGCAGACAGAGTGAAACGCTCGTAAACAGACAGTTCGATAAGCTCTACAATGCGTTTATCAAGAACGGTTACGGCGTTGTAATAGGCGAGTACGGCTCAAACGACAAGACCTCAAAGGATAAGAGCAATACTACATATCGTGCTTATTTCGCAGAGTATGTGAATTATGCCGCTCATCAGAGAAATATAGTTACTGTTTACTGGGACAACGGCTATAACGGTAATCACGGCTTCGGCTTATTCGACCGCACAGAGTGCACAGTAACCCAGCCCGAAATAATCAATGGCATCATAAACGGCGCCAAGGCGACAACAGCACCCGTCGCACCTACAGAATAAATTTAGCCGAAGACTGAAAAAATTTGTATAATTTTCCGCTTGCTTTTTCGGAAGAAATGTAGTATAGTAGTCTTTACAGAAAGAAGAAAGGAATGATACTTATTATGAAGAAATTAACCTCTGCGGTTACAGCCGCAGCAATGTCGATATTACTGGGTATTACCTGCTTTGCCGAAGAAATCGGCGCAAGCACAGTAGTCGGAGCAAGCAGTGGCAACACAAACACAGGCGTTCAGTTCGACCCGACAATATATATTGTCTGCGGTGTTGCTCTTGCAGTTGTTATCGCCGTAGGCATTATAACAGCAGTACTCAGTAAGAAGAAAAAGAATAAGTAATTTCTTTGCGAGCCTCCCACACAGGAGGCTCGCTCCAGTCTGTCGAAAAACTTCTATCGTTGATAAAAATGGGGTGTCGAGCGTTGCTTGCTTTGTTGGTTTTGCATCGTGCAAAACTTTTGGCAAGCAACCAAAGCGTCCTTGCTTTGGGGCGGAGCCCCCGTACAGGTCGTCAGCCATTTGTGCCACTGCATCGTGCAGTGGCTTTGTGTGGCTGACTGCAAGCATCCTTGCTTGGTCTAGGGGCGGTAGCCCCAGTAATATAGCCCCTTTCCGGGGGAAAGGGGTTTGGGGATAGGGATTGAGGACAAGCACTTTTTTTGAAAAAACATACTTTCCCCACAATCTGCGAGCCTCTCACACACGAGGCTCGTTCTTCTTTTCACAATATCACCATAAACTTTCAGCAAAGCTACACCATATCCCACTGTTTATCAGCATAAAATGGAAAATATTCGCTTGACTTTTTCAGCTTTTTGGGATATACTATATCGTGTACAAAGAAATAACAGTACATCTCAGACGACAGCAGTACAGCGTTACTCTACTGTCGCACGGAGGGTAAAAATGAAAAGATACGCAGTCACTTTGTTTATTGCGGCGCTTGCTTTAGCTTTGGTGCCGGCTTTAAGCGGATGCGGCTCGGATAACACATCATCGGACAATTCAACACCAGACATAACATCAACAACACCGCAGAGTACCGGCTCAGAACCTTCGTCACAGCAGACAACGGTATCGGATATAATATCGCACCCCGAAAGCTCTGATAACAGCAGTACAATAAATGACCTTCGCACTCAGATAGTATCGACCGCCGAGGCTCTTGTCGGAGTCGATTATGTCAGCGGTATGGCAACGCCTGAGCAGGGTTTCGATAATTCGGGACTTATATATTATGTCCTTCGTGAAAACGGCTTTATCAATTGTCCGAGAGGAACAGCCGCACAGAAAGAAATGGGTACGACCGTACCGCTCAGCGAGATTGAGCCGGGCGACATCCTTTTCTTTACCGATAAAGATTCAGAAACAGGCGAGATGATCGACTTCGCCGGAATATATACAGGCAACGACCGACTTATTTACAGCCCTTATCCGGGTGAAAAAGTAAAGTTCGCCGACCTTAACAGCTCTTATTGGCAAAACTGCTTCAGCTGCGCCGTAAGAGTTGCTTAAAACCGATTATGACATTGTCCTTCATATAAAACTACAGGAATGCCGTCTGCTTTGCAGACGGTGTTTTTGTATATTTTGGGGAATAACTGCGAAAAGAATTGATTTTGTCACCTTTTTGTAACCGTTGTAACCGTTTTGTAACCATTTGTAACCAAATTGTTACCATATTGTAACCGAATTTTAATTGAATTTCGGATTTTTTGTGATATACTTAAATCAAGGCGTGAATATCATAAATGCCGCCGCATAAACGGTAAATTTGCCGACATTACGGCGGACGATTGAAATTGACGCTTGATTTAAAGTTTCCCTCATTCCCAAACAGATTTGAAGCATCCCGTAAAAACACATCAGCATCTGAAAAAGTCACACTATCGCTTCCTTTTATATCACGAAATATAAGTTGACTGTTTTTTCATCGTTATAAAATCACTTCCGCAATTTTTCAGAACCATTTCCAACCTTTTATTGCTGCTTGACAGCAAAATTCTCCTCACATATAGACTTTACCCCGTCGCTTTCCGATGGGGTAAAATCTTTTTTTATTTAATTGCTTTTTGGCTTGATTTTCACTGTTCAAACTGTTACAATAAGACTAACAATTCATATTCAGCTTTGAAGCCGAAAGGAAACACAGATATGAAAAAACGCAGAATTTTATTCAACGATAACTGGAGATTCACCCTCACAGAACAGGACAGTGACGGAAAGACGCTTGAAAACGCACATTGGTATAATGTTGAGATACCGCACGACTGGCTTATAGGCGATACGGCAAATCTCTATAAGTCCGGCTGTGGCTGGTACGAGAAGTATTTCACCGTAGACGCTCTCGGAGAGGACGATTGCTATATCCTGATTTTTGACGGCGTATATATGGATACTACCGTCTATGTAAACGATAAGGAAGTCGGCAAGTGGAAGTACGGCTATACATCCTTCAGCTTTGATATAACCGATGCTCTGAAAAACGGCGAAAACCGCATTTTAGTCAGAGTAAACCATAAATCCCCGAATACCCGCTGGTACAGCGGAGCCGGAATATACAGAAATGTGTGGCTCAGAAAAACCTCACGCCGCCACATCGTTGAAAACGGTGTCTATATCAGCGCAAAGTGCAGTGATACAGACCGCAGAGAACACGGCAAATGGAAGACTACTGTACAAATAAGCCTTTCCGACACGGTTTGCGGCTTGATTTCATATACATTAAGAGATCCCGAGAACAGAGAGGTTTACGTTTGCGAACGCAGACTTTGCGGCAAGAACGATAAGTTGGTGTTCTATATGGATGCTCCTAAATTATGGGATATAATCACACCCAATTTATATACTCTGTCCGTGATACTTTATGACGATAACGGAAACAGGCTTGATGATACCGTTGAAAAATTCGGCTTCAGAACCACAAAATTCAGCACAAACGAGGGCTTTTTGTTAAACGGTATGCACCTTAAGCTGAACGGTGTTTGTATGCACCACGACTTAGGCGCACTCGGCGCTGCGGTAAATTACGATGCTACCCGCCGACAGCTTGAAAAGCTGAAGGGTATGGGCGTAAACGCTATCCGCACCAGCCATAACCCCCCGTCAAGAGAGCTTATGGAGCTTTGCGATAAAATGGGCTTCCTCGTTGACAGCGAAATATTCGATATGTGGGAGCTTGCCAAGAACGAGAACGATTACCACCGTTTTTTCCCGGACTGGTATAAGAAGGATGTTGAAGCGTGGATAAAACGTGACCGTAATCACCCGTCGGTTATAATGTGGAGCATAGGCAACGAAATATACGATACGCATAAAAGCCCCAGAGGACTTGAGGTTGCTAAGATGCTTTGCGAGGAGGTCGAAAAGAACGACCCTATGCACAATGCCCCGCCCACGATAGCCTCAAACTATATGCAGTGGGAAAACGCACAGAATGTAGCTGATTATCTGAAGATTGCAGGCTATAACTATGCGGAAAAGCTGTATGACGAGCATCACGAAAAGCATCCCGACTGGGTCATTTACGGCAGTGAAACCGCCTCGACGGTACGCTCAAGAGGCATATACCACTTCCCCTATGATACGGGCTTACTGGTATATGACGATCTGCAATGTTCCGATCTCGGAAACAGCGTTGTAAACTGGGGAGCATCTCCGCTAAGATCCTTTGCTATGGATGCCGCCGCAGAATATTCTATGGGACAGTTCGTATGGACAGGATTTGACTATATTGGCGAGCCTACCCCCTACAATACCAAGAATTCGTACTTCGGCATCATAGATACCGCAGGATTTGAAAAAGACTCGTTCTGGTTCTATAAATCGGTATGGGATATAGCCGAGGAAGAATCCTTCATTCACGTTTCCCCTTGCTGCTGGGATTTCAACGAGGGTCAGCTTATAGACGTGCTTGTTTATTCCGACCTTCCGTTTATCAGACTTCACTACTGCGGAGAGATGTATGAAGGCAAGGTGATAGATCACCTCACGGAAGACAAGCTTTGCGCCCGCTTCACAGTGCCGTTCCATAAGAACAAGCCGCTTGCGGTAAGAGGCTATCTCAGCCCCGACTGCGATGCTGACGATTACGAAAAGGAAACGGTTCTTTTCACCTCTCTTGATCCTCACAGCGTGAATATGACTCCCGATGTGAGTGAAATAGCGGCTGACGGAAGATCGCTTGCGTTTATTACCGTAACCGTTGACGATATAATGGGACAGGAAGTTCAGAATGCGGTAAACAGAATAAAGTTCACAGTAAAAGGCGCAGGCAGACTTGTAGGACTTGATAACGGCGACAGCACCGACTATGACAGCTATAAGGGCAATCATAGAAAGCTGTTCTCCGGAAAGCTTCTTGCGATAATCAGTTCCACCTTTGAAACAGGCGACATAGTTATAACCGCCGAAAGCGAGGGTCTGAAGCCTAAAACGATAACTATAAAAGCGGTAGCCCCCGAAACAGAGCCGCAGGGAGTAAGCGTTGCCACTCAAAACGCATTCCCCGCAGTAACCACGCCCTACACAAATGAAATTCCCGTAAGAAAAATCGACCTTTTCGACAGTGAGCCTCGTACACTGACAAAGGAACGTGATGCTGTCGAAATTTCGGTAAAGATATTCCCCGAAAACGCAACCTTCCGTGACATAGAGTTCAAATGCTGTACCGATAACGGAGTTGAGATAAGCTTTGCAAAGGTAGTTTCGTTTGACGGAAATACGGCAACACTGAAAGCCTTCGGCGACGGCAAATTCCGCCTGAGAGCATATTCAAAGAACGGTACCGACATTCCGAAGATTATCTCCGAGCTTGAATATACGGCAGAAGGACTCGGAAAAGCGGAAAAGGATCCTTATATCTTTATTGCCGCCTGCCTTTGCGATTTCTCGAATGTTCCCGTTATCACGATAGACAGAGGTTCGCTCGGCGGCTTTAACGGAAGAACGACCGTCGGCTTCAGTTCCGTTGATTTCGGCGGCGGCACAAAGAAGATCACGATAAGCATCGGCAACAGCGGCGGCGGTGAAGATTATCCCGTAGAGCTGTATCTCGGCGATGCCGACAACGGCGGCAGATATATCGGCACATTTGCAATAAAGAATAACGGCGGCTGGGACAGAGCATACCCTCAGACCTTCGACTTGCCGTGCAGAATAAGCGGAACGCACGACATCAGCTTTGTTATCAATAATTCCTGCATATTCGGCGGCTTTGAGTTTGAAAAGTACGACCGTACCTATGCGGAAAACTCTGCGGCAGACAACGATAATCTGTACGGCGATGATTACAAGGTAAACGGCTCGTGCGTTGAGGAGATAGGCAACAACGTTGTTATCGAATTCAACGGCCTCGATTTCGCAGGCGGTACGGATAAGATAACCGTTACAGGCAGAACACCGCTCGATAACTGCACCATACAGCTCAGAGTAAACGATGAGAACGGCAGCCAGACCACCCGTCTGCTCGAATTCCCCCACGCAGACGAGTACACGCCGGTAACGTTTGACATTGAGCATATCGCAGGCAAGAACAACATTGCATTCGTATTCCTGCCCGGCACACAGTTCGATATGAAGTCGTTCAGATTCACAAAAACCGAAGATTAAACCGGTTCTTATTAAATCGCCACAGTGATACTATCGTTTGTGCCAAGCACCATCACCCTTGCCCTATGAACGCTCTGTTGGTTTCGCACTATCCCTCGAAAAGCACTATCACCCTTGCCTCCCCTCGAAAAAGGGGAGGTGGCACGGCTGTAGAGTTTTTTCGGCTTGCTGTACAGTATTCAGATAGTCTTACCTTTATGATTCTGAAACAATTCCAAGCCGTGACGGTGGGGATTGAATTTGATAGAACTTCTATCCCACTCGCTTTTCGTAGGGCGAGGGGCTTGCCCCTCCCGTTGCATCGAACCTCTCAATCCCCACAATCATTACAAAAGAACAATAATCCCTTCGCCTCGCACCATCACCCTTGCCTTTAAATGAAAGCTTTGGTTGTCTCCCTCTTTCATATTGACAAGTGTACCCATTCGAATAGCGAACCCGAGAAGTGCTGTCCGACAAACAGAACTATCGGTAGCTTGCTATCGTGGTCTAAGCTGAATGATATTGCAGAAGTACATCAAGCAAAAGACTTTTTTACAAGCTGAGATTTTAATAACCCCACACATCTTAAAAATCCGGCTCATACCACAATCAATGCAAAAAGAACCATTGCCTGAGCAACCGATCCGCAATGTAACGTATTACAGAATATAAAAAATTACCCATTTGTGTATTGCACGACCTCGGATTATATGATATACTGAATACATCAGTATGATATTTACCAAAAACGAAAGGAAAATACATTATATGGGAGCTATACTTGAATACAAATGCCCGTGCTGCAGCGGACCGTTACAGTTCGATACCGATGCACAGAAGATGAAATGCCCCTACTGCGACAACGAGTTTGACGCAGAAACCCTCAAAAGTAACGATGACATCCTTAAGGAAGAAAAGCCCGATATGATGGACTGGTCAAGCCAGCCCGGCAACGAGTGGATGCAGGGAGAGCTTGAAGGTCAGAAGGTCTACCTTTGTAATTCCTGCGGCGGTCAGATTGTCTGTGACGATACCACAGGAGCCACCGACTGCCCCTATTGCGGAAGCCCCGTAGTAATGGTGGGACAGTTCGCAGGCGACAAGCGCCCCGATATAATAATCCCGTTCAAGCTGGATAAGGAAGCGGCAAAGAACGGCTTTAAACAGCACCTTTGCAAGAAACGCCTCTTGCCAAAGGCATTCAGAACGGACAGCTACATAGACGATATAAAGGGCGTTTACGTTCCCTTCTGGCTCTATGACGCCCACGCCGATGCGCAGGCATATTTCCACGGAACCAAGGTTAAAAGCTGGAGCGATGACAAGTACAACTACACCAAGACATCGCACTATAGGCTTTACCGCAACGGCTCAATGGACTATGAGAGAGTGCCGGTCGACGGCTCAAGCAAGATGGCGGATGACCTTATGGAGTCGCTCGAACCGTTTACGGCAGACGGCGAGGTGGCTTTCCAGACCGCATATCTTTCGGGCTATATAGCTGACAAATATGACGTTGATTCCAACGAAAGCAACGGCAGAGCCAACGAGCGTATCAAAAAGAGTACGCTTGACCGCCTTACAAGCACCACCACCGACTTTACATCGGTAACCACCGAAAGTTCATCCGTACAGCTTGATAACGGCACTGTGAAGTATGCCTTATATCCCGTATGGCTGCTTACAGCCAAGTGGAACGGCGATATATACAACTTTGCAATGAACGGACAGACAGGAAAATTCGTAGGAAATCTGCCGATGGATAAGGGCGCATACTGGCGCTGGACGGGACTTATCGCCCTGATAGCAACTGTTGCCGCACTTGCCGTTTCCGCATTTGTATTACTGAATTAAGGGGGCTTATATATGATGAAGAAAAGAATTACAGCCATACTTGCGGCGGCAATAATAGCAGTCGGAGCATCGGTTCCCGCCTTTGCTGACAGCGACTTTAACACTGCCGGAAATGATGCACCGGTACTTCTGACAGCACAGGAAGCGCAAGCCGATACTGCTCTCGATACTCTTGATGCAATAAGCGACGACTCTGCGGCAGTAGTGCTAAGCGATAACTATGACACCGCCGCAATAAACGAAACCGGCGATACAGAGGACGATGACAGCGACAAAGCTCCCATAGCGACCCGTGATATTATTATTGCGGTCTGCATCAGCGTAGTTGTCGGAATTATCATCGGCTTCATTGGTTCGGGCATTATGAAGTCAAAGCTGAAGAGCGTCAGCTACCAATCCGGAGCGGCTGATTATATGGTACCCGACAGCTTCAAGCTGAATGATTCCCGTGACGTTTACCTTTACAGCACGGTAACAAAAACCGAACGTCAGACCGACAAGGACCGATAATGTAACAAGGCAACAGATACTAAAAAACACAATATGCCGTGCAGCCGCCTCCCGAAAATCGAGCGTCAGGCTGTACGGCATTTTTTTATCGGAAATGCCGAATAATTGCCTGTACGGTTAGCTTAATTTTGCGTTACAGGCTCTTGACAAGAGGCGAGGATAAAGGTATAATTAAATTAATAGTAAGCGTCTGCTGTAGACAATTTAAACCTGTCGATGATACACAGTAGACTTAATTTTTATCGCATATACGGAATACTCTGAGGCAAGCAGTCTTTTAAGCAACAAGCGGTTAAAGTTCGCTTGCCTCAAAGCTATTCCGGAGTGCGTAGCACTGAAGTGCAAGGAAAGGAAAGGTAAAATTATGGCTTTTATTTACTCTGAGCCCTCACACACATTCGGCGAGTATCTGCTCGTACCGGGCTATTCTTCTTCTAAGTGTATCCCCGCAAATGTTTCTCTGCGTACACCCGTTGTAAAGTTCAGAAAGGGCGAGGAAAGCTCTATCTATATGAACATTCCTCTGGTATCCGCTATTATGCAGTCTGTATCAGACGATAAAATGGCGGTTGCACTTGCCAAAGAGGGCGGTATATCTTTCATCTACGGCTCACAGTCGATAGAGGACGAGGCGGCAATGGTAGCAAGAGTAAAGAGCTACAAGGCAGGCTATGTAAAGAGCGACTCCAACCTTGCTCCCGATATGACCCTTGCCGATGTGCTTGAGCTTAAGGCTAAGACAGGTCACTCAACAATGCCCGTCACAAGCGACGGCACAGAACACGGAAAGCTGTTAGGTATTGTAACTAGCCGTGACTACAGAGTATCAAGAATGACTACAGATACAAAGGTATCTACATTCATGACCCCTCTTGAAAAGCTCATCACCGCTCCCGCAAGCACAACGCTTAAGGAAGCAAACGATATAATCTGGGAGCATAAGCTCAATTCACTCCCCATAGTTGACGATAACGGCGTTCTTATGTACTTCGTATTCAGAAAGGACTATGAGCAGCATAAGGAAAACAAAAACGAGCTTCTCGACAGCAAGAAGCGTTATATAGTAGGCGCAGGCATCAACACAAGAGATTACGCAGAGCGTGTTCCTGCTCTCGTTAACGCAGGTGCTGATGTTCTGTGTATCGACAGCTCCGAGGGCTACTCCGAGTGGCAGAAGCTGACGATCGACTGGATCCGTGCAAACTACGGCGACAGCGTAAAGGTCGGCGCAGGTAACGTTGTTGATAAGGAAGGCTTCCGCTTCCTCGCAGATTGCGGCGCAGACTTTATCAAGGTCGGCATCGGCGGCGGCTCTATCTGCATTACCCGTGAGCAGAAGGGTATAGGCAGAGGTCAGGCTACAGCACTTATCGAGGTATGCGAGGAGCGTGACAGATATTTCGAAGAAACAGGTATTTATGTTCCTGTTTGCTCTGACGGCGGTATCGTTCACGATTATCATATGACGCTTGCTCTTGCTATGGGCGCTGACTTTATGATGCTCGGCAGATACTTCTCACGTTTCGATGAATCCCCCACAAACAAGCTGTTCGTAAACGGCAGCTATGTTAAGGAATACTGGGGCGAAGGCTCTAACCGTGCAAGAAACTGGCAGAGATACGATATGGGCGGCGACAAGAAGCTCTCGTTTGAAGAAGGCGTTGACAGCTATGTTCCTTACGCAGGCAGCTTAAAGGACAACGTTACACGTTCACTGTCAAAGGTACGTTCAACAATGTGCAACTGCGGTTGCCTTAATATCCCCGACTTCCAGAAGAACGCCAAGCTCACTCTCGTTTCTTCTACAAGTATCGTTGAGGGTGGCTCACACGACGTTATCCTCAAGGAAAACCGTGGTGCTCGCAGCGAATAATTGCGGTCATTTGTGTCGCTGCGTCCTGCAGCGACTTTGTGTGACCGCTGCCAAGCATCCATGCTTGGCGGCGTGGTGCCGTTTCAAATTCGCCGTTCTGAAAGATGGCGATTTGTTGCACTTTCGTTACCGGCGGAGTTACACAAAGCAATAAAGCAGATAAGCGGTCACAGTGCAATGCTGTGACCGCTTTTTGTATTATTATATTTTAGCTGTCATCCCTCCGCACCAACCCTCATCAAAAACGCACTATCCCTCGCTTTGCACCATGTACTTGCCTCCCTTGTCAAAGGGAGGTGGATTGACGGCAAGGCACAAACTGTTGCT
>OLPR01000142.1_pt1 | contig 70339 bp, 73 predicted proteins | sample 1672761 | NCBI WGS metagenome assembly OLPR01 (sample SAMEA3136721, study PRJEB25190) | human gut metagenome | biome: human gut; feature: human-associated habitat; material: faeces | place: Austria | collected 2013 | reverse complement strand
ACCGTCGACCTCTAGCGTGACAGGCTAGCGTTCTAACCAACTGAACTACCGGGCCGTATAAGAAAAGTGGTGGTCGCAATAGGGCTCGAACCTATGACCCCCTGCTTGTAAGGCAGATGCTCTCCCAGCTGAGCTATGCGACCGTTTTCTTCCGACGAGTTTTAGTATACTATGTTTTTAATTTTCTGTCAATACTTTTTTTAATTTTTTTTTATTTTATCCTTTAATTTTTTATATTATTTAATAAATCCCTTATTTATTAACGTTTTTACGCTATCTTTATTTAATAATTATTTTCCAAAATAATAAAGTATAGTTTTTATACCCTATTATTTTGGAAGAAAAAAAGGTCCTAAGACCTTTTTTAATATGAATTCATATTTTTTAATATATAAAAATTCAATTATTTTTTGTTTACTAAATCTTTTAAAGCTTTTCCAGCTTTGAATACTGGAGCTTTTGATGCAGGTATTTTTATTTCTTCTTTAGTTTGAGGATTTCTTCCTTTTCTAGCAGCTCTTTTTCTAACTTCGAAAGATCCAAATCCAACTAATTGAACTTTATCACCTTTTACTAAAGATTCTGTAATTACATCTACAAATGCATTTACTGATGCTTCAGCACTTTTTTTTGTTTCTCCTGTTTTTGCAGCGATTGCTGCGATTAAATCAGCTTTGTTCATTTAAATTACCTCCTAATAATTTGTGTTTATGTAGTGCTTTGAAATGCCTACTAAATCTTATATTCGCCAATTTTTACTAAAATCCTTCTTTTTTTTATTATTTTTTTCTTCAATCCTAATTCTCTCTAAGAAAAGCTGGTTTTTTTTACCATTTATTTTCAAATATACAATCCCCTACTATCTATATATACCAAGCCTTTCAAGCAATTTATATATCTTTTGTCCATATGGGATCATATAAAATTCTTCTTTTGATAAAATTTTTAATACTACAACTGATATTGCATAAATTACAACAGCAAATATAATTGCTATTAGTGTTGCCAAAGCTTGTGATATTATTCCTAAAAGCACATTATATATGAATAATGAACAAATTGACATTATAATTGTTGCAATTATAGGTTTTATTAAAAAATTACTTACTTTTAAATTTAATTTAACATTTCTTCTTAATGTAGTAAAGGCTATTGAAAAAGCTACCATATGACATACTACAGAACCAATAGCTGCTCCATTAGCTCCAAAAGATGGGTTTGATACTAAAAGTAAATTCATAACAAGTTTTGCTAGCATACCACATCCTAGAGAAATTGCTGGTATCATAACCTTTCCAATTCCCTGCAATGTACCATTTATTGTTTGATCTAATATTGTAAATATTATTGTAAGAGATGATATTTGTAATAATAATGCCCCTTCTGGTTGTGCAGGATATAACAAATGTAATATTGGATCTGCAAAAACTATCATTCCTATTGTACAAGGGAGACCTATTAGCATACTAGCCATTAATGAAAAAGATACCCTTTTAGTAGTATTTTCTTTATCCCCTTTTGCTATTGCACTAGAAATCGTTGGTACCAGTGCTGTTGCAAAAGCAATATTAATAGATAGTGGTAACGAAGTTAATGTGTCTACCTTTCCACCCAATATTCCATATTGAGCCTTTGCATCTGTTTCTGTCATAAATTTCTTTAGTCCACTTACAACAGTAAATGAATCAATATTTTTGTTGAAAGATGACATTATTGAGCTTAATGACATTGGTATTGATACACTTAATATTTTTTTAACAATACTTTTTACATTTTGATATTTATAATTTACTGTTTCTTTTAATTCTTTAGCTCTTTCATTTCTTGTTATTCTATAAAATCTTACTAAATACATAAAACTCATAAAAATTGATAAAGTTGTTGCAACATTTGCTGCAGCTGCCATCCAAACAGTGTTTCCATTAGTCATCTTGTAAACTATTTCTACAATTATTATTACTAACAACGTTTTAAATACTTGTTCTAATGTTTGTGATCTGGCAGTTACTCTCATTGCTTGTTTTCCATTACAATATCCTCTAAGTACTGCTGCAACTGTTACAAAAAATACTGCTGGTGATAATGTAATTAATGTATATTTAGCCTCGGGGATATTTAGCCAATATTTTGCAATAACATCTGCCCCAAAAAATAATAATAAAGTTCCTATTAAACCAATTACAGCAAAAGTTGCTAAAGCAACTTTAAATATCCTTATTGCACCTTTATGATCACCTTTAGCAGTTCTTTCTGCTACTAATTTAGAAATTGCATTTGGAACACCAATTGAAGATAATGTTAATAATAAGGCATATATTTGATAAGAACCTGAATATATTGCATTTCCTTGATCTCCAAATCCATCTTTATTGGTAAGATATAAGTTATATACTAAGCCTAACAATTTAATAAGTACTTGTGAAAACATCAGTGAAAGTACAGCTTGCATAAAACCTTCTTTCAGTACTTTATTTTTTTGTTTTTCCATATTTAAATCCTTTCTTTTTTCTATTGTATTAAACTAAATCATATTATATTAATAAAATCTTTTACAATCAAGTATCCGGTGTGACTTTTTTTTATAAAATAGCACAAATATCTTGTTTTTTTCCTTATTTTATAGGATAATATATATGTATATTTATAAAATAAAATGAAAGTGGTGGAATGTTTTGAAACTCTTTGATAAATTCTTAAAAAAATTAAAAACAAATAGAAATACATTTTTAACATATATATTAACACTCATTTCTTTATATATATTAGTAGATAGAGTTGTAGAATTATTATTCATGTTTTTCAGTGGAATATCATTATCATATTGGGGACCAATACAATATACTTTTGCTATAGCTTGTCCTATTTTTGCATTTTTATTTTCTGGTTCCTCATCATTTACAAAATCAGATAAAATTAAACTGTCATTCATGTATACATATATAGTAGTTTTATATACCATTGTAATCTCAATGATTGTCCAATGGCTAAATGAAATTTTATGGATTTTATTAATGTCATTACCTAACTATGTAGGTTTAATTACAACTTCATCAGAACTAATAAAGCCTGCGTTTACGGCAATTGCTTTATATATACCATTAACTACTTTCTTTATAATATTTAAATTTATATATATGAAAGTTAATGATACATTGGACATGAAAGATTCTATTCTAGATTTTAATGGAATCGATTTATCTCCTGCTCCAAAGAATGTAGGACCATATACTTGCGAAAACATTCTTTGTATGGATTCAGAACTTGGTAAACCAGCTGTAATAGCGGAAGATAAAAGATTTGAATCTACATTAATAGTTGGTTCTTCTGGTACTGGAAAAACAACTATGGTAATAGAACCAATGGTAGCAAGAGATATAGAAAAGAAATTATTTTTTGAAGAAACAGCTAAAGAAATGGGATTTACAGCATTAAAAACAGGTATAGCAACCCTTACAGCACCATATAATAATGAATACTTAAATAAATATTTTAATTTAAATATGTTAAAACCAGTTGAAAGTAAATTAAAAATTTATAAAACATATATGAAAAAGATGATCATCGATTCATCAACAGATGACATTAAATATAAAAATTTAGGAATTACAGCTATTTCTCCTGACTTCTCTTCTATTGAAAACATGGCTAGAATAGCAGATAACTTTAATATTCCTTACAATTTAATTGACCCAGACAATCCAGATTCTGTTGGTATAAACCCATTTACATTTGACGATCCATTAAAAACTGCAATCGCAATTTCATCTGCATTAAGAAGTATGTATAATACAACACATACAGATGTTGAAGAAGCTTTTCGTGATAATGTAGCAAGTCAAGCAATAGAGAACTTATCTATATTATTAAAAGTTATGTATCCAAAATTAAATGATGGTGATTTACCAAATTTAACAGATATGTTAGAAATGCTTACAGACTTCGATTTAGTAGAAGAAATGTGTAGAAAAATGGAATATGATAACGAATTATCAGTTCAGTACAAAATGCTAATATCTTATTTTAAAAAGAACTTTTATAGAAGTGGTTCTGGTAGAGCTGACACTGAAAAATTTGTATATTCTGCAGTTACACAACTAGATAATCTTTTAAGAATTGAAGGAGTTAGAAATATTCTTTGTAATCGTAATAACAATATTAATTTCGACAGAGTTCTTGAAAATGGTGAAGTTACATTTGTATGTACTCGTAGAGGTGATTTAGGTGCTGCTACACATAAGGCATTTGGATTATTCTTTATATTCTTAATGCAATATTCTGTATTAAGAAGACCTGGAAATGAAAAAAATAGAGTTCCACACTTCTTATATATAGACGAATTTCCAGATTTCTTATGCAAAGACATAGATGCTATATTTACTTTATATAGAAAATATCGTGTCGGCACACTAATCGCAGCTCAAAATTTAGAGCAATTAGGAAGCAAAGTTTATTCAAGATATAGACAAACAATTCTTGCAAACTGTAGTAACAAATTATTATTTGGCGGTGCTACTCCAGATGATAGAGAATGGTGGTCTAAAGAATTTGGTAATAAGAGAAAATGGAAATTTAAAAATGATTATAATACTGCCAAAGGTTCTTATGATCAAAAATATGGTGGTATCGAATATGGTTGGACAGAATACTTTAAACCAGATAAACTTGGATCTTTAAAAGCAAAACAATGTGCATATAAAATATTAAATCCTAAAGGTGGAATTCAAGTTGGTAAAGGTAAAGTTGATCATGTAGATTCAAAATATAAAGAAAAACAAAAAGTAAAATTCTTTAATTTTGAAAAATTCACAAGCGGTATTTCAGATGAATCAGATTCTAGAATAAAAAGAAAACCTAAATTTAACTATGGAAATGTTGATTTTACAGATACTAATAATTCATCAGAAATAGATCCAATTAAAACAGATACATCAGATTCAAATTTCCTATTTGATAATGATGATGCAATAATTGTAGATTTAAAAAGAGGAAATTCTAATAAATAATCGTACAGGGATTTAGGGACGTTCCTTAAATCCCTTTTTAAAACAAAAAAGTCGCTATTAAATAGCGACTTTTTCCATTACTATAACATCTTTAAACCTACAATTAATTTTTAATATTAATCTTCTAATAATTTTAATTCAACATTTGAAACTTTATATTTGTTTGTTGTTTCATCTAATTTAAATTCTATTAAAGTATCTTCTAATGATTCTTTATTTTGTCTTAAATCTGTTGTAAAATATAATTTTATTTTTGAAATTTCTAATCCTTTTGTTACAATTACCTTAAATGTCTCTGCAGCATGTTTTTCATCTTCACAAACAAATATTAATTGTGGCATAATCGGAAATCCAGAATCTCCTGGTACAAAATTATCGTAAAAGTCTTGATATAATCTCATCTTTTCTGCTAATTTATTTTTCCAATCTTCTTCTCTTCTAACAACTTCAAATAAGAAAGAAATTGATTTATTATTTTTAGTTAGTTTAACACTACCACCTGAAGCTTTAAAAGGTTTTGCTAATGTTTTAGCTGTAAGCTGTGGTTTTACAACATATGAATCAAAAGCTTTTACTTTTCTTAAATAAGCAAGTAATGTTTGATTTCCTGCTAATCTTTTCTTAATTAGAGCAACTGGTTTTACATTGTCTGTTGGTTGCCATTTACACTCTATATCTCTTGAATTTAATAAATATTTTCCCATTTTTTCTAGACAATATATTCTATATATTCCTTTTCCATCTTCTGAATGGAAATAATATCTTGTCAAAATTTTTGTTTTAATTAATTGTTCTAACTTTTTATTTAATTTATCTTGAGATTTTATTTCTATTCCCTTTATTTGTAATAATTGATAAATTTGTCTTGATGTAATAAATTCAAATTCATTTACTATCTCTAAAATTTGAAAATGAATATCTGTAATATGTCCTAAATTAATTTTATTAATGATTTGATTCATTGAAACATAACCATCTTTACCGTCAAATACTTTAATCTCACCTTCTCTTATTGCAAATGGTGATACTTCTGCTTTGATTTGACTATCTTCTACCATCTTAAATTCCTCCTTAACATATTATTAATTTAATCTTTTTCTTTTCCGGAATAATTTTTTTAATAAAAACATCCACTTGTTTTCCATATTCTATTCCTTCTTGGTATTCAGCCATTCCTACTAAGTTTGGTTTTAACTCTATAAAAATTCCATTTTTATGAGCTTCTGTATTCCTTATAATTCCTTTTACTTTTGTTCCTTCTTTAAATAATTTTGCATTTTCTTCCCATGTTCCTAACAATTCTTTATAAGTAAACATTATTCTGTTGTTTTCTTTATCTATGCTTTTTACTTTAACATTTACTTCTTGTCCTATAGAAAATCTATCAAATGGGCTTTTTATTCTTGCTACAGACATATCTTCTATATGTAATAATCCTACTACCCCATTTTTTAGTTCTATAAAAGCTCCATATGGCTGAATACTTTTTACTTTTCCTTGTACTATCATGTCTTCTTTTAAAGAATCATCGAATGGAATATATTTTTTGTAGCTCATTCTTTTTTCTCCTTATCTTATGTATAATCTTATATTATTATATAGTTTTATTTTAATATAATCAATATCTATTTTATTAATTCTTCTATTTCTTTACTAGTTAGCATTCTATATTGGCCTAATTTTAAATTTTTAACATTTATTTTTCCAATTGCAGCCCTATGCAATGCAAGTACTGGTTTATTTATAGCTTTACACATTCTTCTAATTTGTCTATTTTTGCCTTCATGTATTATTATTTGAAATCTAGAAATATTCTTATTTTCATCTACTTTTAAAATTTTAGTTTTAGCCGGCTTTGTTACATAATCACCTATGTCTACTCCATTTTCTAATTTTTGCATATCTTCTTTTGTTATCTTTCCTCTTACTGTAACATTATATGTCTTTTCTACTTCATGACTTGGATGTGTAATTTTATTAACAAATTCTCCATCATTTGATAGTATAAGTGCTCCTGAAGTATACATATCTAAACGTCCAACTGGAACTATTCTTGTCTTTATATCTTTTAATAAATCCATAACAGTGTCTCTCTTAAATTGATCTTTTACGGTCGTTACATATCCAATTGGTTTATTTAATAAAATATAAATCTTTTCATCTTGTCTTTTTAAAATTTTACCATCTACCTCAACAAAATCTTGATATGGATCTATTTTAGTTCCTAATGTTGTTATAGTTTTTTCATTTACTTTTACTCTTCCTTCTAATATTATTTCTTCGCATTTTCTTCTTGAAGCAATTCCATTATCTGCTAAAAATTTTTGAAGTCTAACTTCATTTTTTTCTTCCATATTTTTTCCCCTTTTTATGTATAATTTATTTTTTTATGCATATTATAATATTATAAGAAAAGTTGCTTTGCCAATGTACAAATTTCTTTGTAAACACACTAACATAAGTAACTTATCCTTGTTATTCTATAAAGATTTGACGATTTATCGCAAAATAAGTGTTATGTTTTTAATTTTCTTTTTATTCTGTTTTTAATGGAATAAAAAGATTTATATAGATCTTCCAGTACTGTTCTAGTACTGGATTTTTTTATATTATATATTTATTTTCCTTGGTTCTAACTTTTTTAAAACCTCTTCAAAATATTCTGGTAAAGGAGCTTCTACTTTCATTTTTTCACCTGTTATTGGGTGTGCAAATTCTATACTTTCTGCATGTAGCATCTGTCCCTCTACATTAAATTCGTTTTTTCCATTAGAATACACACTGTCACCAACAATTGGGTATCCTATAGTAGATAGATGAACTCTAATTTGATGTGTTCTACCTGTTTCTATATTTACTTTTAATAAGGTATATCCTTGATACCTTTTTAAAACTTTAAAATGTGTTATAGCATTTTTCCCATTTTTATCTATATCCATTTTCTTTCTATCTTTTTTGCTTCTTCCTATTGGCATATCTATCGTTGCTTCATTATCTTTTACTATTCCCTTTACCAAAGCTATATATGTCTTTTTTACTTTATGATTCTTTATTTGCTCAGAAATATTTAAATGAGCTTTGTCACATTTAGCTACAATTAATACTCCAGAAGTATCTTTGTCTAATCTGTGTACAATTCCAGGTCTCTTTTCTCCTCCTATTCCTGATAAAGAATCTTTACACCTATATACTAAAGCATTTACTAATGTTCCTGTATAATTTCCATTTGCAGGATGAACAACCATTCCTTTTGCTTTATTTACAACAATTATATAATCGTCTTCATATAAAACATCTATATCTATATTTTCAGGTATAATCTCTGTTTCTTTTACCTCTGGAATCTCTACAGATAATATATCATCTAATTTAACCTTATATGATGCTTTTACTTTTTTTCCGTTTACAAGTATTTTTCCTGCTTCTAACAACTTTTGAGTTGCCATTCTTGTAATATTTTCATTCAAAATAGGTATTATTTTGTCAATTCTACAATCAACATTTTCTTCTCCTATTTTATACTTCTCCACTTTTACCATCCTTTTCTTTCTTTATTTTACTCATTCTTACATTATTAGCATACATAGCAAAGAATAGAGCTAACAAAATCCATCCTAAAACTATACATATATCTGCGAAATTAAAATTAGGAAAATTTATAAGTTCTGATATATCTATAAAATCTACTACATATCCCTTAAATATTCTATCTATAAGATTACTAAATCCCCCTGCAAGTACCATTGCTAATGCAAATCCTGTTTTTTTATCTATTTGATTTGCTTGCATATTTATAAATTTGATTATTATTCCTAAAACAATAATATTGGCTACTATAAATGAAAATGTACTATTTTGTCCTACACCAAAAGCTCCACCTCTATTTTGTACAGTATGAAACTTCAATACACCAGGAATTAAAGATATATCTTTGTTAATAAATATAAATTTTGTTATTTGGTCTATTAGTAACAATATAAGAACAACTATAAAAATCTTTTTTAATACTTTTCTTTTTGCTAATTTCTCCTGTTCTTCTCTTTCTCTTACTTTTTGTGTTAAAGTTTTTGATTCTTGATTTTCTTCCATATATCCTCCCCTAAACTACATCTCTTTCGTATATTACAAATCTATCATCAGAATATAATTCTTTATATTCATAATTTCTTGATAAAAACATATTTAACTTTGCATTTTTAAAACATATTACATGAGTTATATCATATTCATCAAATTTATTTTCATAATATGTTCCAATATTTGATATATTTAGAAAATCATCAAATACTGTACATCCAGGATTAAATTCTGGTGTATATAAATCTGCTCTTGAGTCTACAAATACTGGTATACCTCTATATAGCATATAACTTCCATAATTATATTCATTGTAGATTCTCATATTGCTAATATCCAAATTTTCTAAAATATAGTCACAAGCCTGTACTGGATATGATGATTCATCAACATATTTATCATCTAATTTGGGTTTATAAATATTTGTTCCTACAATTACAAAAATACATAAAGTAATACAAAAACCGTATAAACCTGTCATTTCTTTAAATAATCTTTTCACATCATCCAAACATTTATATTTCTTGAAAAATGCTAATATTAGTTTACAGTATATTGGCATTCCTAGCAAAACTAGCATAGATATTTGTCTTCTCGACATCAATGCTAAAATTACAAGTCCTCCAAACATAAATAAATCTCTTAATTTTATTTTTATATCGGTTAGCATTAGTAGTGCAATTACTACTATTAATAATCCTAATATATCTTTTTGATCTATTAAAGTTAAAGGTAAATGTTCATTAATATTTTCTGTAGTATCACCTTGCATTGTATCTATTAAGTATGTGTATGGAGTAGTTCCTAAAGGTGTACATAATCCTAATAGAGCTGCTATTAACATAACTAAAATTAAATATTTTACATTTTTATTTCTTTCAATTTTTATTTTATATGGATGCTTCCTATTATTTGCTCTTTTTTGTTTTATCTCTTGTGTTTTCTTATCAATTTCTGATATTTTACTTTCTATTTCATTTACTTTTTCTATATTTTTAAAAAATACCTTTTTTTGAACCTTAAATACTAATTTTTTTATTTTTAATATTAAATCTAAATCTACAATTACACAAATTAAATATTCTGCAATATATGGTAGGAATAATATAAAGAAAAATGGCCATACTGCTACATGTAGATTAGCCATCAACAGCGATATTAATAGCAATCCTATAGCATAACCTATTTTTCTGTTTTTCATAAATCTTTCTATAAAGAATAATTCTAGTACAAATAAAATAAAGGTGACTAGCTGGGCCCTTGCTGCTATGTATGATTTAATTAAATATATGGCTCCAACTGTTAATACAAATGGTATTACATGATTTTTACATATCTTTACATTTGTAAGATATAGTATTATTCCTAATAAACAAGCAAATACAAGTGTTGAAATATATATGCCTGTCCAACCACCAATATTATATATAAAATACATCATTACATCATATAACCAGTGTGGATATTCATAATTTAAATCTTCATGCCATGAAAAGTGATCTTTTCCATCTATACCATTTTCCATTACTGATTCACCAATTTTTACTGTATAATATGTGTCATTTTGCATTGTAACTGGTGATATGGCTATACAAAATAAAATTATGCATATAATGGCCAATATATTAAATACTAATGTTTTTCTCTTTAATACTTTTTTATTCTTATTCTTCATCTTTACTTCATGTCTCCTTAATTTTAAGATATTGCCATTATAACAAAAAAAGACTAAAAATCATAGTCTTTTTAGTCTTTATTTTATTGTTTTAAATTGTTTATACTTGTAGTATTTTATTTTACAATTTAAATCTATATAACCTCTTTATTTTCTTCTTCTTCATTTACTATTTCTAAACTACTTATTGATACTTCATATGCTGTTCTTGTTTGAGTTGTTCCATCTTCGAATTTCTTTTCATAATTTCTTGATTGAACTCTTCCTGTTATTTTTACTTTAGTTCCTACCTCTATGTTTTGGCAGAATCTTGCATTTCTTCCCCATGCAATTGCTGGTATATAATCTGATTTGTTATATGCTCTATTTACAGCTAATAAAATATCAGATATTTCTCTTCCAAATGGTGTTTGACGATATATTGGTTTCTTACAAATATATCCAACTAATGTAACTTCATTTGAAACTTTTTCACTAGAATCTTCTTCATCTTCTTGTGATAAATATTTAATGTCTTTTGCGAAAACAGTTAAAATTAATCTGTTTTTCTCATTCTCGTAACTATTGTATGATCTAAATTGACCTTCAATTGCTACTTTATCACCAATTTCTAATTCTTTTTCTAATATTAGTCTTTCTGAAATCGTTATAGGTATAATATCTGAATTTCCACTTAAACGAGGAACTTCTAAGTCAAATATGTAAAAACTTTCTCCATAAATTTCATGACTAAATTTTTTATCGCTAGTAACCTTTCCAACCAACACTAAATGGTTATTTTCTAAATAATTCGTATTCAATTTTTTTCCTCCTATACTAATTATATTTTATCTATCGTTTCCCTTTTATGTCTCATCCTGTCTTAAACATCCCGATATACCTATTATACTACTTTTTTTTGGGTTTGTCTACATAAAAAGTTATTTTTTGGATATTTATGTTTATTTCTATGGTTTTATACTATTTTCGCTTATACTATTAACTACAATATTTGAAGTTGGAATAACATCTTTATATTCATATGTAGATGCCACCAAGTATAGTACTACTATGGTAAATACCGTAACTACATATGCTATTATTTTTTCTTTATTTATTACATAAAACATAATAAATCCTCCTAGTGTTTTTATAATTTATATGTAAAAAACCTATATTTTATACTTATAAACTAGGTACATTATTCAACATTTTTCGTTCATTTACATAATATATATTATAAATCATTATAGAAAGGATGAATAATTATGGATTATGATAAAAACATTTGCCCTATTGTTGACGTAGAAGGTGTTATAGAAAATGGCAAGCAATTTGATATCGAAATTAATTTACCAGAAGATAATAGAAATGTAATTTTTGGTGTTGTAAAAGACTGTTACAAAGATCCTGTTCAAAATGCTGTTGTAAAATTGATAGAAATTGTTTGTGAAAAAGGTCGTGAAGAAAAACGTCCTGTATCCCATACGTTTACCGACTGTGATGGAGAATTCGTATTTGGACCTTTATGTCATAACAAAATGTATGAAATTCAATTATGGGTAGACAATGTAAAACACGTAAAAATATGTGCAAAATGTGATCATCGTGATGAAGATTGCTTAAAAGGTATAGATATGGACTCATGCAAAGATTTAAGACCAATTTGCTGTGATAAATGCCATGACAAATGTGATAAAGAAGAATGGAATAAGTGCGACAACAAATGCGATAAAGATAAATGTGACAATAAATGTGATGATAAATGCCATAAAGACAAATATTAAACTTAAATAAAAAGTTAATGGGAATGTTTTTATAACATTCCCATTTTTTTAGCAAATTGCTTTCCTTTTTTTATCATTTTCTTTTTAGATCCATCATTTTCACTCATCATATAAATTACACCTGCTGAAATTAATGATCCAACAAGCATTCCTTTCATAAACTTCATAAATATCCCTCTTTTCGATTATATTTTACTTAATAATATTATTTCTAGTTTTTTTGCTAATATACACTTTTATATAAGAATATATTTCATGTATAGTAATTATTACCAAAAAAATACCAAAATATCTTTTTAAATTTTGTGAGTCCAATTTATTCGAAATAATTGAACCAATAACTGCACCAAATATACCAGAAATTCCAATAATTATCCCAGTTTTCATGTCTAATATTTTTTGTTTTTTATTTATATAAATTGCTATAATCGCTGTAGGAATAAAGAATATTAAATTTGTTGCTTGTGCAATATGTTGTTCTATATTTAAAAAAATTGTAAAAATTAAAATGAGTATAGTTCCTCCACCCATACCCATTCCACTTACAATACCTGAAACAATACCTGTTAAAACCTCTATCATATTTCACCTTAAAAAAACAATAATTTGATAGCTGAATATGTTAAAAATATTATAAACATTAATTTTAAAATTTTTGGAGATATTTTTTTTAATAATTTCGCACCAATTGCACCGCCTATTAGTCCTCCAATCGCACATTTTAAAGCTAGCCACCAGTCGATATTATCAAATTTAAAATAAAATATACTACTTACAATAACCATAGGTAATATTGATAAAATCGATGTAGCTCTAGCCTTTTCTTCAGACATTTTTATTATATATACAAATGCTGGAACTAATATTAAACCTCCTCCAGATGCAAATAATCCACTTATTATTCCTGCTATAAATCCAATTACTATTTTTACTATCATATTATTATTTTTCCAAATGAAAAAAATAATATTCTATTTTAAGATTTTTTCTTCTGCAAATTTTGTTAATTCCATATCACATCTTAACATTTGAATTATAATTTCTTCTCTTAATTCTTCATCTTTTATTTGTTCTGTTAAATCCATAAATCTTGTTAGTTCTTTTAAATATTGTTTGTTTTCATATTTCCAATTATGATTTTCTTCTGTGACATTTTTCATTTATCATCAATCCTTTGATTAATTATAATCTATTAGTCAAAATAAGTAAAGAATTATAGCGACATGATTAAAATTTTTACATGTCGCTCCCTAATTTTTAGCTTATCACAATTGAAAATTTTTATTTAATTATTCTATATTTTCATCTTTTATATAATATTTTGTTCCTAACATTTTATCTGGCAAATACTGTTGCTCTACATAGTGCCCTGGAAAGTCATGTGGATATAAATATCCTTCATGATATCCTAAAGCTTCCATTCCTTCTACTGGAGCATTTCTAATATGCATTGGTATCTCTCCAGTATCTTTATTAGCAACATCATCCAACGCTTTATTTATTGCTAAATATGATGCATTAGACTTTTTAGAAGTTGCTACATATACTGCAGCTTCTGCCAAAATTATTCTTGCCTCTGGCATACCAATCATATGTACAGCTTGCATTGCAGAGGTTGCAACAACTAGTGCATTTGGATTTGCCATACCAACATCTTCAGAAGCACATATTACTATTCTTCTTGCAAGAAATACTGGATCTTCTCCTCCATTTAATGCTCTTGCTAAATAAAATATAGCTGCATCTGGATCCGAACCCCTCATTGACTTTATAAATGCACTTATATTGTCATAGTGGCTATCTCCTTTTTTATCAAAAATAGCTTTTCTTTCTTGTACACATTCTTTTGCAATTTCATTTGTTATATGTATATATCCATCTGATGATATTTCTGTAGTTAAAACAGCTACTTCTAGTCCATTTAATGCTGTTCTAACATCACCATTTGCAGTATCTGCTATTTTTTCTATTGTCTCATCAGATATTTTAATATCGTAGCTTTTTAAACCATCTTCTCTTTCTAAAGACATTTTTAATACTTTTATTATGTCCTGTTTAGTTAATGGGTTTAATTTGAATACCATAGACCTAGAAATTAAAGCTTTATTTACTTCGAAATATGGATTCTCTGTTGTAGCACCTATTAATATAACTGTTCCATCTTCTACATATGGCAATAAAGCATCTTGTTGTAACTTATTAAACCTATGAATCTCATCAATAAATAATATGCTTTTACCTTGAGGATTTAACATCATATTTTTTGTTTCTTCTATTACTCTTTTTATATCTGAGACACCTGCTGTAACTGCATTTATTTTATAAAATTTATATTTAGTTGTTTCACTTATTACTCTTGCAAGAGAAGTTTTACCACATCCAGGTGGGCCAAATAAGATTATACTTGATAATCTATCTGCCTTTATTGTTCTGTATAATATTTTATCTTTACCTAGAATATGTTCTTGTCCAACATATTCGTCCAAAGTTTTTGGTCTCATTCTATATGCTAGTGGTTTGCTTAAGTCCATCTATCTCACCTTACATTCCTAAAAAACTTAATGCCTTCCTAATTATATCTTCAACTGTTAGTGTGTTAATATCTATTTTAGCTAATACACCTTCTATTTCTTGTCTTGTATATCCTAGTACTTTTAATGCTTGAACAGCTTCTTCTAAATTATTATTTCCTACAACATTTGATGTAAGTTCTGTATCATTTGCTTGAATAGCCTCTTCTGTTTTTAATTTATCCTTTAGTTCTAATATTATTCTTTGTGCTGATTTTGTTCCTATTCCCGGTACTTTTGTTAATGTTTTTACATCATTAGAAATTACTGCCAATGCAAATTTAGATGGTGTAATTGCAGATAACATTGTTATTGCAGATTTGGCACCAACTCCACTTACTCCTATTAATAATTCAAACATTCTTAATTCTTCATTTGTTATAAAACCATAAAGACTTAATTCATCTTCTTTTACATTCATATAAGTAAATATCTTTACTATTTTACCTGTTTCTTCCAATCTTTGTATAGCTGATTGTGACATAAATATCTTAAATCCTATACCATTTACATCTACAACTATATAATTTAATGCTTTTACTTCTAAAGTTCCTTTTATATATGAAAACATATCTTTCTCCTTTGCAAACAAATTTTCTCCTTCGGTATTATATCACACATTTTCTTTTTTGCAATATTATTCATCTTTTTTGTATTCCAATATATCTCCTGGCTCGCAATTTAATACTTCGCATAATTTATTTAATGTTGAAAATCTTATTGCTTTTCCCTTATTTGTTTTTAGTATAGATAAATTAGCTGGTGTAATTCCTATTTTTTCTGCAAGTTCATTTGATGGCATTTTTCTTTTTGCCATAACTACGTCTAAATTTACTATTATAGACATATTATCACCGTCCTTTAAATTGTTAAATCATTCTCTTCTTTATGTCTTATAGCTTCTTTATAAATTTCTAAAAGCATAATAATTCCTATTCCTAGTACAACAAATATTAAACCAATAAATGCTATAAACATACTAGAAAGCTGTGCATATGTTCTTATATATATATCTTCTAACAAATCATTTCCAATTAAAAATTTAAATAATATAGAAATTGCTATAAACAATATTCCTGCAATTATAAATGAAGCCCATATAATTTTTAATCTTTTAATATTTTTTCTATTAAAAGCATCATCGTCTTCAAAAGTTTTAAATATTTTTATAAAATTATAAACCACTATTACTGCAGGTATTGCAGTTACCATGAATAAATACAATATTATGTTTTTAGGTTCTTCTATAATATTAGCCTTTGTAATAATCGAAAAAGCAATTAAGGTAATCTCTAAAATTATTACTATTGCTAAAATTACTTTTAGGCCAACTTTTACTCCTGCTGATAAACTATTTTTTCCTAATATCTTCATACTTATTCCTCCTCATTTTACTTATTATATTTAGAGAATTTCTGTTTGTCAATATTTAATTCTCGTTAATCAATAAAATAATAACCTTTATTTTTTATTTACATATTATATATTAGGTGATTTTATGGTTGATTATTTATATTTAAAAGATTCACTCCACACATTTAGTCAGAATTATAATTTTCTAAAAATTTTCTCTATAGGAAAAAGTGTTCTAAAAAATGAAATATATTGTATAAAATTTGGTATAGGAAAAAAGGAAGTGTTATATACTGCCGGAATCCATGCTAATGAGTGGATAACTTCTCTTCTTTTAATTAAATTTACTCATAATCTATGTAATGCTTTCGTTTCTGACGCACAAATTTATGGGTATGATGTAAAATATTTATATGAAAATTGTTCTTTATACATAGTCCCTATGATAAATCCCGACGGAATAAATTTAGTTAATGATTTTTATCCAAAAGCTTCTGAAGTTTATATATCAGCTCGCAATATTGCCAAAAATTATCCTGATATTCCTTTCCCTTCTGGTTGGAAAGCTAATATTAATGGTGTGGATTTAAATTCGCAATTTCCAGCTAATTGGGAACTAGGAAAAAAAATCAAATCTAACATTGGATATAATAAACCTGCTCCAAGAGATTTTGTAGGAGACTCACCTCTTTCAGAGCCAGAATCACAAGCTATGTATAATTTTGCTTTATTAAAAAACTTTTCTTTATGTTTGTGTTTTCACTCCCAAGGAGAAGTAATTTATTGGAAATACACCGATTTTTTACCGCCCAACTCTTTAGAACTTGCAAAAGAATTTGCCCATGTAAGTGGATATGAATTAGAAGACACCCCTTACAGTTTCTCTTTTGGCGGTTTTAGAGATTGGTTCATAAAAAATTTTAACAAGCCTGGCTTTACAATAGAGGTTCGGAAAAGGTGAAAATCCTTTACCCTTAGAGCAATTTAGTAAAATTTATCATGATAACTTAGGAATTCTAATAAAGGGATTAGGGATTTAGGGACGTTCCTAAATCCCTACTGAGAAAAAAGGAACGTCCCCAAATCCCTACCAAGAAAAAAGGAACGTCCCTACCCCTACTGAAAAAAAAACGTACTCAAACACCTGCTATTCTTTTGAGAATAATATTTTTTCTGATTTATATTGTTTAATAATATATGTTAATACAATTGATATATATATAATTGTTGAGATTATCATTAAAGCTATATTTAACCAATCTACATTCCCTGCACTTGTATCTGTAAAAACTACTACATAATTTATAAATGGTATTATAGAAAGTAGTGGTGTTCCTGTTACACCTATCATAAATGCAATCATTCCTGGGAATAGTGATATAAACGTTAATGGTGTTAATGCACTTTGTGCTTCTTTAAATGTCTTCGAACTACTTGCAATAGCAATACATAATCCACTTATAAAGAATGAATATGCAACTATAATTATTACTGATAAAAATATACTTATTGGACTAAACATTATATTTAATCCTTCGTATATCGAAAATGCATTTTGTGCAATCGCAACAGAAATAATTGCTAAAATTAAACTGATAATTCCTGTAAGAATTGAAGCAATTGTTACTGCTAAAAATTTTCCGACTATTATATCTTTACTTTTTATTGGAAATGTAAGTAATGTTTCTAATGTGCCTCTTTCTCTTTCTCCTGCTGTTGTGTCTGTTGCAGGATATGTTGCAGATACTGTTATTGCCATTATTATAAATACAAATGCATAATTTCTTATATAACTTACAAACATATTCTCTTCTTCTGTTATATTTTCTTCTACAGTTATAATATTAAGTACATCATTGGGATTTATATTATTTTCTTGTAAATATCCACTTTGTAAGTATTCTTTATATACATTAAAATAAGATTCCATTAAAGTCTTTGCATATGTAGTTACATCTGAGTCATTACCATTTATTATATATTTATTCCCCTCTTTAGTTATGTACAAATCTATCTCATCATTTTCATATTTTGTTTTTAATTCGTTTTCATTACCTTCGGTTACTTCAATATTTAACCCTTTAGCAATATTTTTTTCTTCTTCGCTAAGCTCATATGCAAAACCTATTTTATTATATTCTTCTATATCTTTATTTGCTTGTACTTCAAATAAAGCCGACATTCCTAATACTATTAAAGGTACAAATATTGGTATTACTAGCATCATAGATAATGACTTTTTATCTCTAAACATTTCTCTTAGTTCTTTTTTTAGGATATTCCATAAATTATTCTTCATTAGAACCACCTCCAATCAATGTAAAAAACGCATCTCTTAAATTAGTGGTTCCTGTATCTTCTTTAATTTGTTTTGGGGTTCCTTGTTTTATTACAATACCTTTATTTATCATTATTACTCTATCGCAAATATTTTCTGCTTCTTCCATATAATGAGTTGAATATAAAATAGTTTTTCCTTTAGCTTTTTCTTGTTTCATAAAATCTAATATAATTTGACTAGATATTATATCAAGTCCTGTTGTTGCTTCGTCTAATATATAATATTTTGGATTATGCACTAAACATCTTGCAATATTTACTTTTTGTGTTTGACCTGTTGATAAATGACCTATCTTATTATACAAAAAGTTTTCCATCTTTAAAATTTTTGTAATTTCTTGAATTCTTTTTTCTGCCTCTTCTTTTTGAACTCCATATATATCACTACACATTTTTAATAATTCATATGGTGATAATGTATCATATAATTTTGTGTTTCCTGATAAATATGCAATACTTTGTTTTATTTCTATTTCATTATTTTTATAATTTAAACTATCAAATTTAATACTACCTTCTGTTGGTTCTAAAATTCCTGCAATCATTCGAAGTAATGTTGTTTTTCCGGCACCATTTGGACCTAAAATTCCGATAATCTCACCATCATTGGCTTCAAATGTTATTCCATTATCTGCATAAAATTCTTTTTTGTTTTTTTTATTTTCATATCTTATAAATTTCTTTTTCAAATTCTCAACTTTAATCATACGCTTCCCCTTTTAGCTAAATGTCTAAATCATAAATTTTTCCTTCTTTGGCATATTTTATTAATAGATTAGCTTCAAATTCTACTAAATTTCTACCACTGTTATACACTTTTTCTGATAAAAACCAATTTTCTTTATCTGTATACCCATCTTTAGCTGGAACTAAAATATAATCTATGTTTGCTTTATAATATTTTTTCATTATTGCCATACATCTTTTTAAGTGAAATTCTGACGAAATTAGTATAACTTCTTGTATATTCTCATGTAAATCATTCAATATTTTAGCTACATTTATTCCATTTTCAATTGTTGAATTTGAAGAATTATCTAATATTAAATCTTGTAGACTTACTCCATTTTTTACTAAACTTTCTTTCATTAATTCTGCTTCGGGAACATCTTCATTATTTTTGTTGCTTATCCCTCCTTTTCCACCTGTTAATATAAGTTTTTCTATTCTTCCTTCTTTATATAAGCTAGTTGCTTGGTCTATTCTATATTTTTGTAATGTATAACTTCCAAATACTATTCCATATTTAGCTGATTTTCCACTATCATTTATATTAGAAAATACAATTTTTTCTATTTGCTTATCTGTTAAGTTTTCATTATTTATTTCAGATAAATTCATATATTACTCCTTGTTTCTATATTCTATATATCTTTGTATCGAATCTTTATCCATTAAATTTTTAGGTAAATTATTAATGTCAAAAAATTTTAAATCTTTTGATTCTTTTTGTATTACAAATTTACCATCATTTTTATCTGTAATTTCTTCATAATCACAATTTAATTTGCCTGTATAATTAGATACACAATACAATACTGTATTATTATATACTTCATCACCATTTGGATAACTATTTTTTCTGCTTTCACCAGATATTACATCTATCAATATTAAATCTTCTTTATTAGCTTTTAATCCTGTTTCTTCGAATAGTTCCCTTATTGCTACTTCTTCAAAAGTTTCTCCTAATTCCTGAAGACCTCCTGGCAAACACCAAATTTCTCTATCCACTTTTTCTTCTAGCAAAATTTCTTTTTCTTTATTTTCAACAATTATTGCACTGCCATTTTGAAATAATGGCATATGCCTTAACTCTGGCTTTAATGCATTTCTTAATTTTAGAATATAACTTAATTCCATTTTATTCTCCTTCTAACACTGCTTTAATTTCTTCTCTTTCTCTACATTCTATTGGTATAAATATTGATGCTTTTTTATTTTGTGTTATTGCTTCAATTATAACATCATTATCTCTTAATAATCTTTCACTTGCATATTTTACTATTATCCCCTTATTTTTTACTGCTTCTAATACTACTTCTTTGTCATCTCTAAGTTCTTTACTTGCATAATACAATACTTGACCATCTATTTTACAGCCTTCTAAAATTACTTCTTTATCTGCTTTTAATTCTTCTGACGCATAGCATACAACCCAACCAACTTCCTTTACTGCTGTAAGTACAACATCTTTATCATCTTTTAATCTATCGCTTGCAAATTCTAAAACTTCACCATTTCTTTTAATAGCCTCAAGCATTACTTCTTTATCATCTCTAAGTTCGTCACTTGCAAATTCAATTAAAGTTGGTGTTTCCTCTATTGCTTTTAGCACAAATTCTCTATCATTAGAATTTTCTATTACTTCATCTTTGCTAATCATTATTCTAGCCTCTTTCCATCATTAAAAATCCGCTTTTTTTAAATTTAGTTTCCAATCAAAGTAACCATGAATCCTATGCCACCCAAACATCCCCCTATCATTTAATTCCATATATATTTCCTTTTTATCTATTGTAAGATATAGTAATTTCATATTATCAATAAATTCATCTATTGTTAATATTTTATCATATTCATCACGCCAATATTTATTTTTTATATCTACTAAATTCTCTGCTATTTTTCTATACATAAAATCTCTATTTTTATATGCATTTTCTATTTTATTTAGTAGTTCTTCCTTTGTTATCTCTTCACCATAACAATCTCCAATATCTAAAGTTATTATAGTATCATTAATTTGAAACTCAATTTCGTCTGCTGTCTCTCTTGTGGATTTACCAAATATACTACTTTCCATAGATGTTTCCTTAAAGCTGTCATTATAAATTGTAAAGTCTTTGTCTTTAATACCTATATCTAATACTTCATCTATTGTAATTCTAACATTTCCTCTTATTTCTTTTATTTTTCCTTTTATTCTAATAAGTTTCTTATTCATATTTTTAATCTCTTCTGTAGTAATTCCTTCAGTAGATTTAAATGTTAACCTAGCTGTTTGTTCGAAAAATTTATTTCCAACCTTATAAGCCATTGCATTTCCTATAATCATAGAAACCTCTTCTTCACCGACTTTTCCTTTTCTTAAGTTTAACTCATTTACAAAAACAATTATCTCTTCTTCCATTTTTCCTCCTTATATCCTCTTTTCTATTACTTTAAAAATTCTATTAGCTATAAAATTATATAATACTCCTACAAATATTGATGTTATTCCTAAAATAACTATTGGCACAATATTGCTTGCATCCAATCTTATAGAGAATAAATCTCTAAGCAAACTTATACCTAATGTAAATATTGTAACAACTCCTACAAACAAAATGGTTCTACTTAAATTAAATGGCCTAGATATTTTAAATAATAATATAAATCCAGTTATTGCTGTTACTACAACACATACACTTGAATAATTCAATTCATCTAAATTATATATACTACTAATTACTCCTATAATAATTATATTTGTAACTACTGTCAATGCTGTAGGTAACGCTCTTTTAATAACATTTATTATAAATTTTCCCTTTATTCTTTCTTTATTAGGCTCTAATGCTAAAATTACTGAAGGTATTCCTGTTACAACTAGATTTATTAAAGTTAATTGAATTGGTATAAATGGATATGGCATGTTTATAAATACAAATAATACTGCAAGTATAGTTGCATATATTGTTTTTACTAAAAATAATGTAGCAGATCTTTGTATATTATTTATTGTCCTTCTTCCTTCATCTACAATATTAGGCATAGATTTAAAATCTGAATCCATTAATACTAATTGTGATACATTTCTTGCTGCATCACTTCCATTGGCAACAGATATACTGCAATCTGCATTTTTTAATGCTAATACATCATTTACTCCATCACCAGTCATTGCAACTGTGTGTTTCTCTTCCTTTAGTGCAAGTATTATTTCTTTCTTTTGTTCTGGTGTAACTCTTCCAAAGATAGTATATTTAGTAGCTGCTTCTCTTAATTCTTCTATTGTTTTAAAAGTCCTTGCATCTATATAATTCTCATAATCTTTTACTCCTGCTTTTTTTGCTATATTTGAAACTGTTATTGGATTATCCCCAGATATTAATTTTATAGCTACACCTTGTTTATCAAAATATTCTAATATCTCTTTAGAATTTTTACGAATAACATCTGATATTAATATATAACCGACAATTTCTATATTAGATGGTAATTTATCTTCTATTTTTTCTCTACTTCTACCTATAGCCACAACTCTATATTCTGAAATATATTTTTCTATATCTTTAGGTGTATTACCTATTACCTCTGGTGCCCCTAATACATATGTTATATCTTCAAAACTAACACCAGACCATTTATTAGCAGATTTAAATGGCATTCTTGCTATAACTTTTAATTCTTTATTAGATGTAAATTTTTCTCTTACTGCTTCTATTGTAGAATTTTTATCTTCTGAATACTTTCCTAAAATTCCAAGGATTTCTTTTAATTCATTTTCTGTGCAATCATTATATGGAATTATCTTATCAACAGTCATTCTTCCTTCTGTAATAGTTCCTGTTTTATCAAGACATAATACATCTACTCTTGCTAATGTTTCTATACAATATAGTTCTTGAACTAAGACTTTCTTTTTAGCAAGTCGTGTTACACTTACTGCTAATACTGTACTGGTTAATAATACCAAGCCCTCTGGTATCATACCTATTAAAGCTGCAACTGTACTTACAATTGCTTGTTTAAAATCATTTCCTTGTAAATCTAACTGATTAAAGAATAATAAAATTCCAACAGGGATTATTACAAAAGAAATTATTTTTATTATTTTATTTAAAGAATTCATTATTTCAGAATTTACTTTTCGTTTTTGCTTTGCTTCATGAGATATTTGAGCAACATAGTTTTCCTTTCCGATATGCTCTACTTTTGCAAAACATTTTCCACTAACTAAATAACTTCCAGATAATAATTTATCTCCTTTTTTCTTTTCTATATTATCTGGTTCTCCTGTTAAAAGTGACTCATTTACTTCTATTTCTCCACTTAGAATAATACTATCTGTTGGTATCTGATTTCCAGCATTTAATTCTATAACATCATCTAGTACAAGTTCAAAATTACTTATTTCTTCTGTTTTTCCTTCTCTTATTACTTTTGTTTTGGTTTGGGCTAAAAACGAAAGTTTATCGATTGTTCTTTTTGAATGTATTTCTTGAATTGTACTTATTAATGTATTTAAAATTACAATTATTATAAATAGTAAATTTTTATATGCTCCTACAAAAAATATTAATAATGCTAAAACAAAATTCATCATATTAAATAATGTAAAAAAATTTGAAATAATAATTGATCTTATACTTTTCGTTTTTACTGTTGTATCAATATTAAATAGTTTTTCTTCTCTTCTTTTATTTACCTGTTCATAATTTAAACCTGTCTTATAATCTGGATTATATCTTTGCACTTTTTTCACTCTTTTCAATTTTTTTACAAATTATATCATGTCATTATATCTATATCAATTTAGATTTTCTTAATTTTTTTAATATTATATTTTTATAAAAAACAAAAAGCCCCCGACATTGCTTTCGCAACATCTGGGGTTTTTTTGCTTTACTCTACATTTATGACAGCGGTTATGCGGTCCGCCAGTAATATGGCGTCAAATACATAAACAGTACCATAATGTACTATTTTGCCATCTAAAACATCAAGTCTTAATGAACGCTCTACTGGATTTTTTCCGTTTTTCACTTCGTCATCCAGTTCGCTTGCTTCAAATCCTTGTATATACAATGGCTTTGCCGGAACAGGTTTTGTTTTACTCCACCCAATATAAACTCTCTCTGCTCCCTTGCGCTCATGAAGTTTATATGAGATATAATAATTACCTCCTCCATCTTCTAACAGATTTACAGCATCTGTTAAACGTTGTGTCTTAAACGTTGAAATCATATGCTGTTCCCGCTGGCTATTGATATCAACAGTTGTAATCAACATATGTTTTCCAACACATTCATCCGTGTAGCAAAGTCTTGCTTTTGCGTTTTTATTCATGTACTTGTACCTCCTTGGTTTTTATAGACTTTTATTATATCACAATTTTTGTTATTGGTAAACCATGACTTCAGATTATGTTTACCTTTTTCTTGTTTTGTAGTATAATTAAAGTATGCCATTAGGTTTAAGTTGAAGAAAAAGGAGGTAAAAAATGGCAACAAAAGAAAAGTTTCGGATAGGAGTATCTGAAGAAGATCATGATGTGATCTTATCAATCTGCGATACTCTGAACAGCTTATCTGATCCTAAGGATCAAAATGGATTTAGTTTTAATGTAAAGGAGGATAGACTCATAATCTCGGTTTACCGTTGCAGGAACAGTTTTTCTTCTTTCGAAGTAGCTCTAAAAACTACTTCATTAGACGAAGAAAAGCTATTGGCTTTGAATGCGCTTTTTAGGAAGTGTATTCTTGAGTTTCAATATGATTCTTCTGGTAACGAAATAGTTATTTCGTTACCAGAAGAATATACTCACGCAAAGGAGGTACAGCATATAAAATCAGTTAATTCTCGCGAGAAAATAAGCTGTATAATTGCATTAAGAAAGCCCTTCCCAATGCTGAAGCATATTGTTTCGTTGTTGAACCTGATAAAAATAAAAAAGGTTTTAACGATAAACCAGCATCTCCTTTCCATTTCAGCAATAGGAAGGAACATTGCTGTAAACGTAAAAGCTCATGTGCTTCGTCCTTACGAAAACATGAATTTACCAGCGTTTTGCAGCAAGTTCAACTACTTGTCTGCATTAGGATTGGCAGAGTTTGATTTCGAAGTATTAAAATTAAACTCAACTGCTGAATTACTTCAGGTGACAGTATTTGTTCCAGAGGATGAGGAGCGCAGGAAAAAATATTATGAAACAGTGGAGCTGTTAAACTCAATTTCGAGTTTTAACGAACATGAATAATTTCACCTCTAAAACCCCTTCGCACATTCAAGTGTGAAGGGGCACTTCTTTTTATACCGAAAGCGTTATTAATCCTACCAAGATTAATCCAATTAATATCCATTGTTTTTTCTTTAATTTTTCTTTTAAGAAAATTCTTGACAATATAACTGTTACAATACTATATGCTGCAATAAATGGTGAAGCTATAGCTGCATCCCCAAATGCAAAAGCGTAAATATATGTATATTGTCCTGCTGTTTCTACTAATGTTCCAAGTAATTTTAATTTATTATCTTTAATTTTTATAAATTTATAATCTCTTTCTTTATATTTCACTATTATTGCACAAATAATTCCGATAACCCCATATATTAATGAATATGCTATAATTACTTTTTCAGCTGATAAGTCTGCTTCTAGAGTATAATCATCCATAAATGAACCTATACCATCTAATAACCAATATCCTAAGGCAAATGCTATACCTTTTAAATATAATAAATATGCTCTTTTTGCATTTTTTTCATCTGCTTCTTTATCTCCTGATTCTAGTCTTAAAACTTCATCTTTATTTATTGATAATAAAATCATAGCTATTATAATTACTACAATTGCTATTATTTGTGGAATTCCAACTTCTTGTTTTAATAAGAGTATACAAAGTATTGTAGTTATTGCACATGATGAATTCTGCAATGGTGATAAAATTGAAACTTTTACTAAAGTCATTGCCTTATATGTACAAAACATTGATACAATATATATTAATGCTATTGGTAAATAAGTTTTTATTATTTCTAAATTCATCTGTGTTCTTGTTATAAGCATAAAAATTAATGCACATATTCCTAACATTATTCCATTGTATGAAATTAATTTTAATACACTATGTTTTTCTATTGTAGAAACTTTTTTAAATATAGTTTCCGATGTTCCCCATAATAATACTGTTATTGTTGCAAATAATAGCCACATAATTTTTCCCCCTTAATATACTAAAATTATATTATTCAAATATTAGGGTGTCAAATTTATAGTTACTTAACCCAAAAAAGTACTTTCAACAAGTACTTCTTTTATTTTTATTCAAGTTCAAAATTTAAAGATATATTATCAATTTTCTCTTTATACGTATATCCATTCAGTTCAATCAAATATTTGTCTAAAATTCCAATATATGCTTTATCTGCAATATATCTCTCCTTTTGAAACCATATAGACATTGGATTCCTGATGTACTTCATGAAATCTTCTATATTTAAATCTATTTTTTCTTTGTTAAAATACGGATATTTCTTCAAATTATATCCTTTTAATACATATATCTTTTTATCTCTTCTTATATCTACACATAATTCTGTTTTTTCAAAAAAATTCGTAATATTTCTATAATTACTAATTATTAAATTGTCTTTTACTATCGTTTCTCCTAGATAATTTGAATATAATAATACCTTATATACTTTTTTTGGTTTCCATTTATTTGATTTATCTAATTTTTTTAATATATAACCTAAATTTTGAACATAAAAATCATATATTTTATTAAGTTGCACAATATGTTCATCCATTTTTTTATAAAATCTATACCATTCTAAATATGATAATGGTTGGAATTCATTCTTTAGCTCACAAATAAATAAACAATCATCAAAAATAAATGACATATCACATTCTTTTTGTCCTACTTTACATGAACAGTTTTTTATTCTAATTTCGTCAAATTCCTTTCTAACTTTACTTTCGAAGTACGAACCCTTAAAATTCAACTGATAATTATTTGCATTAAATATATGTATTAAAACTTCATGTATATCTATAGTTGCAACAAAACTTGGAATTGTTATATATAAATTACCATATTTTATTATTGGATGTTCCCTTACATCTTTATCTTCATTTTTGAAAGTAAGTTCTTCTATAATTTTCCTTGATTTTTCCTCTTCGAACCCATGATTTTTAAATAATTCTATCCATTCATCCAAAGTTTTTACCATAAGTGTATATTTATTATTTTGCCAATATGTAAAATTAACTTTAACAAGTATAATAAATATCTTTATCCATTCATCTATTGTAAAATATTTTCCCATTAATATAGACAAATCATCTGTCATAAAAAAATTTTTCATTTTTTCTCTATAAACTTTTTCATCTTTATATAAAATTGAACCTTCATTCTCTTTATCATCAAATTCGTCTGTAAGAAATAAATTATTAACATTATGTTTATCATAAAAATCCTGACATGCAATTACTCTACTAAGCACAGTATGTTTTTCATTGAAATTTAATTTTATTAACTTTCCTTCTTTTTTCAGATCTACAAAATTATATTTGTACATGTCCAATATTTCTATTACTTTTTCATAAGCAGAAAAAGCATCTAATCTCTTATATAAAGATTCTAATAGATCAACATCTATATTTAGTCTTTTAATTCTATTAGCTAAATTAATGTTCTTTCTTGCATTTATAAAATATTTTATTGCCTTATTAAAATATTCTATAATTAATTCTCTTACATTTGCAAAGTTTTCATTATTGTCTAAGCAATATTCTGAAAATATAAAATGTAAATGTAGCATTAATATAATTCCACCTAATGCATCACTTCTCTTTATTTCATTAACAAAAAAACTTTCTCTTTTTATAATTCTATTAATGTCATTATATAATTCATTTGATATTTTATAATTATTAAACATTTTAACATTTTCTTGATTTAATTTTTCTTTAATAATTAAATACAATTTCTTACACTTTTTATCATTTAAATCTATACCGTTAAATTTAATCAGTTCTATAATTTCTTCCAATTGAAGTTCTTCTAATTTTTTTACCTCTTTTTGATTTTCACCATTTAATATTTTACTATATCTTATAATATCTTTGTATTTCATATAACTCCTTTAATATCTTTCCATTTTTATTATTGTTCCATTCTTACATTTTTTTACAATCCCATATTCTATTATTGTTTTCTGTATATCATTTAATTGCTTCAACAATTCTTCATATGTTATTTTTAATTCTTCAGCTACAATTTTCATTCCTTCTTTCCTATCTATTTCAATAAATTCTATATTTTTCCATATACATTTTACTATAATAGATTGCATCTTGATCTGTTCAAAATTACTTTCAAATTTTTCTTCTTTTGGTTTTAGTACAACATTATTCATATTATTGATTATATATTTGTTAATATTACATTTTTCTCTTATAAGCTTTTTACATTCATTTAATATGATATATTTACATCTTACTTTTATAAGTGAAAATAACAGCTTTTCATCAAATAAGAAATTCTTTTCAATTATTCCACATGTTGTAATTATTTTTTCTAATGCTGTATCTATAAATTCTTCTTCCATAAATCCAAGGTTATATAAAGTTGTATATTTCTTTGTACAATATTTACATATCTTCATGATTGTATGAAAGTATTTGTTTATAAAGTTATAACTTAACGGATGCTCCTCACCTATATATAGTTTTCCAATAGTATTTAAAGCTTGCAGATCAAATTTATATCTTTTTTCACTACTTGAAATGTTTTTTAATAATTCTTCTAATGATATCTCAAAATATTTACTCTTTAACATTAATTGTTTTTTTGTATAAAATTTATCTAATTCATAATATTTAAAATCCATTTTTAATAAAAATATTTTTCTTATAGTTTCATTTACAACAATTCTTGTCTTTTTAATTTTGTTATTACATAAATTTGAAAAGTTTCTATTGCTTATTGTTAATGTGTCTTTAATAATTTGAGTATTAATACCTTCTATTAAATTTATTTTTTCTAATTGCTCTTTAGTAAGATAATCATCATTCTTTATTATGTTAATAATTTGTGTCTGTAAATTTAAAGTATTTTCTTTTTCTTTAATATTATCCTTTATCTTTAAAAATTCCTGATACTCTATATACCAATTTTGTTCGATACTATCTTTATTAATTTTATTATTTACTAAATAATATATATTAATTAATTCCCTATCTGTATATATTTTTACTTTAAATCTTTTTTTATTAAAAAAACTTTTAATATTAATATATTCTTTTATTGGAACTATTCCTAAAATTTTTATTAAATCTTTTAGATTTAAACTATGTCTTTGTGCTATATTTTTTAAAAATTGATGATTTATTATTGTTCCATGTTTTATATTATGTTCTTGTACTATTACTTTTAGCAACTTAGATTTCAACATTTTACTTCTCCATATGTATAAATATATAATTATTAACTAATATTTCATTTCTTTTGTAAGAAGTATAATATTTTTAATATTATAGTAAACATTTATTTATTTGTCTAATGTTATTTCTTTCATGATTACTTTAATTTTTTTGATTTGCATTGCATATTTTCCATAATTTATAAAATTTTATTTTGTATGTATTCTTTCAAAATTCCATACAATAAATTTCAAACCAAAAAACTCCTATTTATTGAATCTTAATCTAACAAAATTCAATAAATAGAAGCTAAATTTTCACTATTATATAATTAATAAATTCCAAAGTTAGTTTATTCGTTTGAAATAATATTCTTATTATAATAATATATACCAATGTTTCCATACATTTATATGATATATTATGCACTCTTTAATTCAAGGCGTAATTTATCTGCAATCATTGCAATAAATTCACTATTTGTTGGTTTGCCTTTTGTAGCAGATACAGTAATTTTCTACTTCATCTGCTTTTCCTCTACTCCATGCGACTTCTATTGCATGACGAATTGCGCGTTCTACTCTGCTAGGAGTAGTATGAAATTTTTTAGCTATGTCGGGATATAATTGTTTTGTTATTTGATTTATTACTTCAATATCGTTTACTACCATCATAATTGCTTCTCTTAAATATTGATATCCTTTTATATGTGCTGGTACTCCTACTTCATGTATTAGGTTAGTTACCAAGGCTTCTAAATTTCTTTCATCTTTCTTATTCTCTGGAGATATATCTATGTATTGTGGTTTGCTTTCTCTAGCAATAAAATTATTGTTTTGAGTTGGTTGATAATATTTTAAATCTCTTATTCTTTTTATTAAAAGTTCTATGTCAAATGGTTTTACAACATAATATTGTGCACCTAATGATATAGCCTTTTGTGTAATTTTGTCTTGACCTACTGCAGATAACATTATACTTATTGGTTTTTTAGTCATTGTAGTTTCATTAAGCTTTTCTAAAACTCCTATTCCATCTAAATGAGGCATTATTACATCTAATAATAAAATATCTGGATGAGTTCCTTTAATAATTTCAAAAGCTTCATTACCATCCTTTGCAATACCTACAACTTCAATATCTTCCATTTTTTCTAAATATGCTGATAAAGTCCTTGTAAAATCAATATTATCATCAGCAATTAATATAGTAATCTTTTCTTTCAATTTTCTTCCCCCTACTGTTAAAATTTGTAAATTTTTTACAATTCAAATTATATTCTCTTTTTCCATTTTTTGCAAGTACTTTTTGGAAATTTTTTCAAGTTAAGTTGGAAGATTTTGTATTTTTCTAGAAAAAATCACTATTTCGTATTATATAAATTTTTCTTGTACAATCTTATAATTTAAATAATCAAAATTTAATTTTTCTTTGTTCTCAAATATCTCTTTTTCTTCTTTTTTAAACTCAATTTTTACACTAACATTTTCCAAATAATCTACATCTATAATGTTTATCTCTCTTTTCTTACAAAAATATTTTAATTTTTCTAATTCTTTATATTCTACCTCTATTATTGCAACATAACCTTCTTTTTTTAATATTATATTGCTTTTTTCTATTACCTCTTGTGTGCTTTGTGAATATGCTCTTACTAATCCACCTGTTCCTAACAATATTCCTCCAAAATATCTTGTTACTACAACTAATATATTACATAAATTTTCTTTCTTTAATATATTAAGCATTGGTGCTCCAGCTGTACCAGATGGTTCTCCATCGTCACTGCTTCTATCTATTACATTCTCTCCATTTAATACTCTATAAGCATAACAATTATGTCTTGCATCATGATATTTTTTTCTTATCTGTTCTAGTACATCTTCTGCTTCCTCTATTGTACTAACATAAAATATATTTGCTATAAATTTTGATTTTTTTTCTACTAATTCACTTGTTTCTTGTTTTTCTATAGTATTAAATTCTTTCATTTTTTCACCCTTTAATTACTATTTAAACCTGCTGTATATCCTGTTGAATAAGCTATCTGTAAGTTGAATCCACCGGTGTATGCATCTACATCTATAATTTCCCCTGCAAAATATAATCCCTTTACAAGTTTTGACTCCATTGTTTTTGGATTTATTTCTTTTATATTAATTCCTCCTCTTGTAATTATTGCCTCATCTATTGGTCTAAATCCACTAATTGTAATTTCAAAACATTTTATTACATGAACTAAATCTTCTCTTTCTTTTTTAGTTATTTCATTTATCCTTTTTTCGCTCTTTATTTTTGCCTTTCGAATAACAGGTTCAATTATTTTTCTAGGTAGTAATTCATATAAACCATTTATAATTTGCTTGTTCTTATATTTTTCAAAATCTCTAAGTAATCTTAAATTTAATTTTTCTTCATCAAGTGCTGGTTTTAAGTCTATCTGTAATTTTATATCTCCTTTTTGCAATAATTCTTCTACATTTTTATATCGTAATATATGTGCAGAACTACTTAATACCGTTGGTCCAGATACTCCAAAATGTGTAAATAGCAATTCTCCAAAATCTTCATATACTTTCTTATTCTTCTCTATGTCTACAATTTTCATAGAAATATTTCTTAAAGATAGACCTTGCATTTCTTGACATAATTGTAAGTCCGCATTTTTTGAAATTAGAGGAACTAATGAACCATTTATTTTTGTTACAGTATGTCCAAGTTCTTTTGCTATTTTATATCCATCACCTGTGGAACCAGTAAGAGGATAACTTTTCCCACCTGTAGCTAATATTACTTTATCAGCAGATATCTCTTCCTTATGTCCATTTTTATTTATATAAATTACTTTACATACACTACCATTTTCTGTTTGAATTTTTTCTACCTCAGTCTCTGTATATATTTTTACATTATTTTTCTTCATTTCATTTTCAAATACTTTTAAAACATCTACTGATTTATCAGAAACAGGAAAAATTCTATTACCTCTTTCTTCTTTTACTAATACATTATTATTTTTTAACATTATTATAATATCCTGATTTGTAAAATTTTTAAAAGCACTATATAAAAATTTACCATTTTCTGGAATATTTTCTATAAACTTATCCATAGGCAAACTACTTGTTATATTACATCTACCTTTTCCAGTAATTAATAACTTTCTTCCGCAAGTCTTCATTTTTTCTAATAAAATAACATTATTACCTTGTTTTGCTGAGGTTATAGCTGCCATCATTCCAGCTGGCCCTCCTCCTATTACTACTACTTTCATAATCCTTCATCTTTCCTATTTATTTTTTAATAAATTATCTACAGCTTTTAAAACTCCTAATTTTCCATATTGATATGTTAACGCTCCTTGTTGAAAAGCTATATATGGAGGTCTTATTGGGCCATCACAAGATAATTCTATTGAAGACCCTTGTGTGAAAGCTCCTGCTGCCATAATTACCTTATCTGCATATCCAGGCATGTCCCATGGCTCTGCTACAGAATCAGAATCTATTGGTGAGCCCATTTGGATTCCTTGACAATATTTTATAAGATCTTCTGGATTTCCAAATTCAATATTTTGTACAATATCTGCTCTTTCCTCATTATACATAGGTTCTGTTTTATAACCTAGTTTATACATTATCTTACTAGTTAATACAGCTGTTTTTAAACTACTAGCTACAACACTTGGTGCAAAAAATAATCCTTCCAAAAATTGTTTGTTTACTCCTAATGTTGGACCTACCTCTTTTCCTTCTCCAGGAGATGTTAATCTTTCTGCAACTAAATTTATTAATTCGGCTTTTCCTACTACATATGCACCATTTGGAGCTATTCCTGCACCTAGATTCTTTATTAATGAGCCTACTGCAATATCTGCTCCTACTTCTATTGGCTCTTTTTCTGCAACAAATTCGCAATAACAATTATCCACCATAATTATTACATCTTTATCAACTTCTCTTATTGTCTTTATAACTTTTTCTAGTTTTTCTATACTAATTGTTTTTCTTGTAGAATAGCCTTTTGACCTTTGAACTTCTATTACTTTTATTTTATTATTTTTTAAAATATCTTGTATCTTTTCATAATTAAAATCATTATCGATTAAATCAATTTGTGCATAATTTATTCCAAACGATTTTAATGAACTATTATTTTCCTTTATTCCTATAACCTCATGCAATGTGTCATATGGCTCACCAGTAATACTTAACAAAGTATCTCCTGGTCTTAATAAACCAAATAATGTTACAGTTAAAGCATGTGTACCAGAAATAAATTGATTTCTTACTAAACTATCTTCTGCTTTAAAAATTTGTGAATATATTTTTTCGATAGTTTCTCTACCTATATCACTATATCCATATCCAGTAGTTGTTCCAAAATGTACTTCTGATAAATGATTATCTTGAAATGCCTTTAATACTTTTAAACTATTGATTTCACATATTCTATCTATTTTACTAAATTCTTCTTTTAATTCATTTTCTGCATTTTTGGCCAATTCTTCTACATTATTTGATATTCCTAATTCTTGATACATCTTATTACCTCTTTCTAGTTTTTTTATTAAATTATTATCAATTTATAACTTTCTTATAATTATACCTTTCAAATCATAATAGGGCGCCTTTACGCCCTATTATCTTTTGTTAATTTTTTATCTTTAATTACATTTTTAATATCTATTCATTTATATTATCAGTAAAATACTCTTCTTCATATCCTGAAATAACTTTATAATACTTTCCTATAAAATATGGTTCTCCATTTTGTTCCGGAATTTCGTAAGTAGGTTCAAGTATTACATTACCATCTTTATCTATAACTCCCCACTTACCATCTTTCTTTATTCCGGCAAAACCTAATTCATTTAGCTCTGTAGTTTTTTCATATTGATAATCAACTTTTATATTATTGTTTTTGTCTACAAATCCCCACATTCCATCTTTTTCTGAAGCAAAAAGTGTGTTATCTGGGAATATATCAAAATCGCTTTTTAAAGAACCATCTAAGCCAATATATTGTGTTTGTGTAGTGGAATATACTTTTATATAATTATCATTTATATATAATTTTCCGTTTTCCATTGATATAATTTTACTTATTTGTTTATTATATAATTCTAATGTATTACCAGTCATAGCTTGAATAATATCACTATCATCTAATTTTTGAATTACCTCATAATTTATTGGAAGTAATTCTTCTCCTTTATCGTTTATTATTCCTGATTTACCAGAATCTCCTCCAACAATAAAGTAATTGTCAAATAAATATTGTATATAATTATATTTGTTGTCTATAATTGTAGTACCATCTTTTGAAATAACACCATATTTATCATTTTTATCTATAGATATATTGTAATTTTCATTATTTGTCATAATGATATTTGTAAATTGAAGATTTTCTTGTTTAGTACCTGATAAATCAAATGTTTCTGAATTTCCATTTTTACTAGCTATAATATAATTTCCTGGTATTTGAATTTGGTCATACTCTATATTTAAAATTTGTTTTCCATTTAAGTCTGTTACACCATATTTATTATCTTTTTGTAATAATAATAATTTACTATCCTCATTATAATTTATAGCTTGATAATTATTATCTAATAAAAGTTTATCATTTTTATATAACTGTATATTTCCATCTTTTTCCGTAACAAGATAAACATTTTCATCATCTTTAACATCGTTCATTCTATACACTCTGTCAAAAGCTGTTTCTAATAACTGATCTCTATTACTATTTAAATAACCATATTGCATTTTTCCATCTTCATTATTTACTCCAACTATATATCCATCTAATGTATATTCTTTTTCTGCACTATAATAACTATCTCCTGCTATATAATCATACTTAAAATCTAATAATTTTCCGCCATTTATGTTTATAACGCCATATTTATCATCTTTTTTAACAATCAATTCTCCTTCTCTATATGGCATATTTCTTATTTCATCATATTGTGGCTTTATTATACTTTTTCCACTAAAGTCTATTATTCCATATTTACCATCTTTTTGATATTGTAGAACTGTTTTTTCATATGGTATGCTACTTACAATTTCTTTTATGTCTATAGTATTTATATCTTCATAATTTGTTAATATTTCTTCATTTTTTTCATTTAATACTTTAGTTTTATATTCTCCTGATGCAGCATTATAATCATATATACATATAAATATAGGTTCTTTTGGATTTGGAATTTTTATTGTATTATATTCTGGCTCAATAATTATATTACCTGATTTGTCTATAACTCCAGATTTTCCATTACTAATTATCTTGTAATAATTTATATCTGCATTTTCTATTTTCTCTACAGTATAATTTTCTTTACTTTTATTTATAGCAATAATTATCCCACTTATTATTGCTATTATTAAAATTACTATTAATACAATTATACTTATTCTCTTTAGTTTTCTATTATCTTTTCTTTCTTGAAATTTCATTTCAAATATTCCTCCTATTTGAATATTCCCATTTTTCGTTAGTTATAGTCAACTTATACATAATTATATATTTTTGCAAAATATCTGTCAATGAAATTTCTTTATCTATTTAATTTTTACATTCCAGTTTTAGGAAGCTTTTTTACTTCATTTTTTACACCTAAACTATTTCTTAAAACATCTACTTCTGGTCTTTCCTCTTTTGCGTTCTTTATTGTTATAGTTAATTCTTCATTAAATTCTGGTCTTATCTCTATAAAACCATTATATAAAATATATCCAGCTGGTGACTGAATTTCTTTTATATAATATGTTCCTGGAATTATGTTTTCAATTGTTGCTTCTCCATTTTTATCTGTTCTAATTTCAGAAATTATTATTTCTTTATTTTTATCTAATAACTGAAATACAGCATTTTCTAAACTCTTCTCTCCAGTTTCATCCTTTTTTACTATTTTTATTTTCGTTTCATTTTTATCATAATAAATTTCTTTTTCTCCCGTTCCATTTTCATATGATACACCAGTTATTGCATAATCTTGATTAATCGAATTTGATGCTCTTCCTATAAAAATGGGTTTTGTTTCTACATTTGCTAAAGCCTTTAATTTTATACTTCCTCCATTACTTAATTCATTTATTGGAATAGATAGTCTAAATTTTTCATTTGAATTAAATTCTTGTCTAGGCTCATTGTTTAAATCAGTTATTATTGCGCTTGTTTCATCTTCTTTAATTATTGTATATGTATTCATTGGTCCTTCTGAATTAATATAAAAATCTTTACTTATACAACCAGGCATTTGTTTATTTTCTTCCCAATTTTTAGTTTCTTCTATTATATTTAAGTTTGAAGATATTTGATTATTATTCCCATCATTAACTTTTAATAATATATTATTTAAAGCATTCCATGTTCTTTGGCCTGCTTCACCTATTGGTGAAAAATCATTAATTGTATAATTATATAATACTGAATATACAGCCATTTTAGTTGCCATAAAAGCCTCTCCTATTGTGTTACAGCCCATCTCTTCTGGGGTTTTATATGGATATCCATTTGTTATGGCTTTCCATATATATACATTTTTTATGACTCCATCTAAATTTACACTATAGCTTAAATTATCATCCACTCCTGCTTTATTTTTATCTAAACAGTATGCTGGATATTCTTTTCCATTTTCGTTGTATACAACTATATATGTTTTGACTACAATATCTCCTTTTTTTAATAATCTTCCGCAATCTCCTTTTGAATATAAATTTCTACTATCTATATTGGCAAATGTCGTTATTGTTATAGTATTTAATACACATACCACTATACAAAAAAGTATAATAAATTTTTTCATCATTTTTTTCATTAATTTTCTCCTTTCCATTTTATGGCCTGTACATATCTACGATATTCAGGTTCATTTTCTACACATGTTATTAGTGTTATTTTATCTTGGTTACCATTTTCTAATTTACTCCAATCTGTATCTTTTATAATTCCAATTTCACTTACACTATACTTAGATATCTCTCCATTATATGTATAAATAATTAAATCTCCGCTTTGTAATAGTTTTAAATTTTGAAAATAGTTAACAGGATATCCTCTATTATGTGCTGCAAGACCTATGTTTCCTTTATCTTTTGGTGTTTCATCAAAATGACCTACATATTTATTCATAATATTAGTACTAGTACCATCTGATATAGGCGCTATAAGATTAATTTTTGGTATTTCTATCTGCCAAATATTATGAATAATATTTAATTCATCTTCTACTATATTCTGATTTTTATCGGGCTCGATAATATTATTATTAGGAATTTTTAATTCTATTTCTATATTATCCGGAATAATTTTTTCTAAAGAATTTTCAAAAATTTGGTTTTGATTTATGAAAAATGTTTGATTTAAAGAAATAAAAATTATTATAGAAATTATAAGAGTAATTAAAATTATATTTTTATGACTAAAATTACATATGGATATCACCACCTGTTTTGAAAAAAATAAAAGGACTAAAATTGCAATTTCCATTATATTACATTATTCTTGCTGTTTTGTAAAGCTTTTTCGTAAGACATTATTCGACATTTTATCTTATTCAAAATTTAAATTTCATTAAATATAATAATGATAAAAGAAAATAGGGATTTAAGGAACGTCCCCAAATCCCTATAATCCCTATTTACCTATATCTAGATCAAAATAAAATTCTACTCCTGTATCTTTATTTTCTACTCCAAAATCATTATTGTAATTATTCATTATTGCTTTTACTAAAGATAACCCTATACCTGTACCTCCATTAGCTCTATTTCTTGAAGAATCTACTTTATAAAAACGTCTCCATATTCTTTGTAAATCTTCTTCTTGGATATTTTCACCAGTATTAAATACATATACTCTAACTTTATTTGTCTTTTTTCTTATTTCTACTTTTATTTTTATGTATTTTTCATTAAATACTTCTTTTGCATGTTTTATAGCATTTGTAAAATAATTTGTTACAACTTGCTCAATATAAAATTCATCTGCATATACCATAACCTCTTCTGGCATATCCATTCTAACTTCTATATTATTTTCTTCAAGCATTACTTTTGATTTTCTAATAACTTCTTGTATTAATTCTGTAATATTAAAATTCGCATTTTGGAATTCTCGTTTTCCATATTCCAATTTCATAAGCTCTAATAATTGTTTTACCAATTTATCCATTTTATTTGCTTCATCAAGTATTACATCTGCATAAAATTGTCTATTTTCTTCATCTGTATTAACATTTTCTACTAATCCTTCTGCGTATCCTTGTATTAAGGCTATTGGTGTTTTAAGTTCATGAGAAACGTCTGATATAAATTGAGTTCTCATTTCTTCTATTTTTGATTTTTCTTCTATATCTTTCTCTAACTCTACATTAGAATTTCTAAGTTGTTGTATTGTTGCTTCCAGCTTGTCAGACATAATATTAATGCTTTTTCCTAATGTATTTATTTCATCGTCGACATCTTTTGGATGAAATTTTTTACTAAAGTCTAATCTTGCCATTTTCTCTGCTATATCATTTAGTTCTTGAATTGGTTCTGTAAATCTTTTTGAAATAAATGTTATCAAAATAGCTGCAATTACTAATGTTATACCTCCAATTAAATATAAAAATGTATTGGAAATTTTAACACTTTCCTGTATTGAAGATATTGGCATTCTTATATAAAGATTATAATTATTATCTAATGTACCTGATAATAAAATATAGGTAATATTATCTGATGGGTCCTTAACTTTTTTGATATTAACATCTTTATTAGCATATATTATGTTTCTATTAGAATCACTTCTTAAAGCATTCATTTCATTTATTGTTTGAATAAAATTTTCATTTGATGTATATAAATTTATGCCATCTTGTGTCTCTAGTATAATATCATAATTACTTCTTGCAGCATAATTAGATAATATATTAGTTATTACTTTTTCCGATTGATTTGTGTTATAAGCTTTATTTATTTCGTCAAAAATATCTACAAGTGCTCCTTGTTTTGTATATAAATAAAATGATTCTAAAACTATATTGTTCAATATAATTAAAAATAAGATTATTACTACAACAGATACTGCAAGTGATGCAAATAATTTAAAACCTATGGAACTATATTTTTTATTTATTTTTTTCACTGTTTTACCTCAAACTTATATCCCACACCACGCATAGTTTCGATATATTTTCCTTTTTTACCTAATTTATGCCTAATTTTCTTAATGTGGCTATCTATTGTTCTTGAATCACCATAATAGTCATAATTCCATACATTATTTAAAATCTTATCTCTAGATAAAGCAATATTTTCATTATCCACTAAATATTTTAGCAATTCATATTCCCTTAAACTTAGTTCTATTTGTTTTCCATCAACTTTTACTGTTCTTCCTTCTGGATCTATAGTTATACCACCATAATCTTTAACTTTATCTGTCTCTTTTCTAGTTCTTTTTAATATTGCCTCAACTCTTGCAACTAATATTTTAGGACTAAATGGTTTAGAAATATATTCATCTACTCCTAGCTCAAAGCCAAATAATTCATCTTGTTCTTCTCCTCTTGCTGTAAGCATTATTATTGGTACTTGTGACATTTGCCTAATTTGCCTTAAAACAGACCATCCATCTAATTTTGGCATCATTACATCTAATAGTATTAAATTAATCTTATTTTGATTTTCTTCAAATATTTGTAAAGCTTCTTCACCATCTGCTGCTTCTAAAATACTATACCCCTTTTGAGCTAAAAAATCTTTTATTAATTTTCTCATTCGTGATTCGTCATCTACTACTAATATGTTTTCACTAACCATAAATTTCCGCTCCTTTTACGTAATTATTATATATTATAACTGCTTTTTTTGTCCAGTTTGTGAAAACATTTAAAATATTTGCTTATTTCTTTATATTTTTTATTCTCTTTAATAATTAAATACCATAAAAAAATTACTATAAAAATGATTGCTATATTTTTAGTATATAGTAAACCAATACTAGCTAATGCTGTAAGGATACTCATAATTACATTGTTAACAGAATTACTAATTTTATATGCTTCAAAATTCCCATAAATAATTCTTAATACTCTATTTAATATTTGTCCTCCATCTAGTGGATATATTGGTAATAAATTAAAAATCGCAATTAAAACATTTATATATACAGGCTCTGCCATATTTAAAAGCATAAAAAAGAACGCAATTACTATATTTGATATTGGTCCCATTAATAATATAATTATCTTCTTTACATTATTAAAATTTGATTTTTTAATTTTACTATTATACTCTTCCTCTCTTTCATAAAAAGCTATTGATAAACCTAAAGGCATAATTTTTATACTTTTTACTTTATATCCTAAAATTATTCCCGTTAAAAGATGAAAGCATTCGTGTATAATTGCAAATATCATAAACAATATGTACATATATATTTGATTTACCAACAAAAAAACTAATGCTATTAAAAATATTTTTATATCTATCTTAAATTCCATCATTCACTCTTTCTATTTAAAATGTCATATAAATATCTTCTGTTTTAACAATCATAATTGTATATTCGCCTTCTTATCTAATCATTATTTAAAACTCTAAAATCATATCTGGATCTACATATCTATCTTCTTTCCTTATTTCGAAATGTAAATGTGGACCTGTAACATTTCCTGTTGCTCCTACTTCGGCTATTGGTTGGTTCTGTGTTACATAATCCCCTTCTTTTACATATAATTTATTACAATGTGCATAATAAATTGCAACATCATCCTTTTCTATTCTTAAATGATTTCCATAATCTCCTTCACTAGAAGCAATTTTTACAACACCATCTAATGCTGCATATATAACTGTTCCAGTATTTGCTGCAATATCTATTCCAGTATGATTTTTAGGAACTGTAGATGTAGTTGGCTCCCTATGACCAAACCTAGATGTAATAGTCCCTACAAGAGGCTTTATTAAATTATATTTACTCTTTATTTCATTTGCATCTATTTCCATTTGTGACAAATTAGATTCTTTCACCTCTTCTGTTGCTCCACCAATACTATCAGTATTAGTTAAAATTTCATTTAAATTGATATCATTTGTAATTTCATTTGTAACAGTATTTGTAATTTGATTTTCCGAATTTTTCACAAAGAAATTATTTGAGTTTATCCAATTCATAAAATTTTTATATAATTCATCAAAATTAATATCATATGCCATAATTTCTTTAGCTTTAGCTATCATATCTTTAGAAAATAAATTCTCTGTATGACCAAAAAAATAAAATATTGAATATATACTTAAGCATACAATAATTTGAATTATCATCTTTTTAATTAGTCTATTTTTATTTTTGGGTATAATTTTTACAGTTTCTTGTCTTATATTTCCTTTATTTCTATAAACTTCTTCTGCTCTTCTTATTCTTTCTTCTGTAGATAGCACTCTTTCCATAAAAAACACCTCTTCCTTGGTAATATATTTGTACAATATATTCACAAAGTGAGGTTTTTATGTTTAAAAAACAAAAATTAATATAAGCATAATTAAGTATATTGCTAATAATGCAAAACTTATTTTTTTTAATTTATTATATTTTTTTATTATATTATTATATTTTTTCTTATCTTCATAATTGTTTATATTTTCCAAATAATCATAAATTACTGATTCTGCTTCTTTTAATACATATCCATTTTCTTTTTTTGTATTTATTTTACTATTCTTCATCCTTTTTATAAGGTCTTTTTCTTTATTTTTTACTTCTGGTTTAATAACAACCCATGCTTCTTCTACTATATTTGAAGGCAAATTCTTTATAACAATCATATCTTTCATATCCATATGTATCACCTCTAAATTTATATTATAGAGAAAAATTTTCCCCCACATATTACACAAATTAGACTTAACTAATATATTTATTAGAAAAATATGGAAATTTTCCTCTACAATAATAATTTACAAATTTAGAAATTTTATACTTTGTAATATGATTTTTGATATATTTTTTGAAAATTTTAATATTAATTTATAATCAGCATTTTTTAAATTATAATAATTTTTTATTAAACTTTTTTCATCTTTAGCAACAATACCTTTAATAGCAATATTTCCGATTTCTATAGAGTTCTTTTTTAATGCACTTCCTGGTACTAATCCTTTTTTTATTATGAATACATTTCCAGGCTCTATAGAATTTGATAAAGCAGAGTCTATACTAATAACATAGGGATTATCGCAATTATATTTTATGTTTTTTATATTTTTTGCATTTATATTATTTGTTAAATCTCCAATTACTTTTATTTTTTTATCTTTTATATTGCGTTTTAAAACTTCTCCTATTATTGGACCGAAACTATCACCAACTATTTTATTTGTCCCTATACAAATAAAAATTAAATCTGAATATCTTTTTTCATTTACTTTTTTTATTACTTTATTAAATTCTAAATAAAAATTAGCATATACGCAATTATCAAAAGACATCATATCCCTCCATAATCACAGTATATGCTTTTTTTACTAGTATATTCACTTTTAGTTACATAACTAATTTTTTGTTTTGGCAATTATTATATTTATATCTTTAGAGTTATAATATTTTTTAAATAAATCTTGTGAATGACCAGCAACTTCATTTGTTATAAAAAATGTTTTATAATCATTTTCGATTAAATTTTGCAAGACTTTATCCACATTTTCTAAGTCTTGTAACTCTATGCCATTCATACCTATATTCTTAAAGAATTTAAAACTAGTATTATCATGAATTGACTTTATATAAGATATTTTCATAATAATCACCTAATTATATTATATCCAATATATTAATTTTTATTTACTAAATTTATTAAATCTTCTTTAGAAAAAAGATACTTTTTATTGCAAAAATGGCATATAATCTCTGCTTTACCATCTTCTTCTATTATTTTATTTATTTCATTTTTATCTAATGCTTGTAATGCTCTTTCGATCTTTTCTTTACTACAGTCACATTCATATATTGGATGCATATCAGATTGAATAATTTTTACATTTTTATCTCCAGTTACTTTTTTAGCAATTTCTAGCAATGATAAATTATCATTTAACATTTTTGAAATTGCACCTGCTTCAAATATGCTTTTTTCTATTTTTGTTATATCTTCATCTGTTGCATCTGGCATTGCTGTTAATAGATAACCACCAGCTTTTTTTACTCCATTTTTATCTACCAGTACACCTAAAGCAACTGCAGATCTTGTTTGTTCTGACTCAGTAAAATATCTAGCAAAATCTTCTGCAATTTCTCCAGATGAAATTGGAATTACACCTATATATGGCTCTTTTAATCCAATATCCTTAATTACATTTACATATCCATTATATCCTACAACTCCACCTACATCTAATTTTCCAAATTCATTTAATGGAGCATCTACTTGTGGATTATCCACCATTCCTTTTATTTTTAAATTTTTATTTACTACTGCAACCATTTTTCCTATTGGTCCATCACCTTTAATTTGTAAAGTGATATTATCTTTTTCTGACTTTAAATCACTTCCCATGATAACACCCATTGTTAATAGTCTACCTAAAGCTGCTGTTGCTACAGGACTTAAATCATGTGTTTTTCTTGCTTCTTCTACTAACATTGTTGTTTCTGCACATGTTATAGCAATTCTTCCATTGTAAGCTAAAAATTTTACTATATTATCTTCCATTGTTTATTTCCTTTCTTAATATATATAAAAAATCTGTTGAAAACAGCTTTTTAAGTCTTTCAACAGATTATATTAACTCTATTGTTTTTCAAACATATCTTTTCCTACTCCACAAATTGGGCAAACCCAATCATCTGGTATATCTTCAAAAGCTGTTCCTGGAGCTATTCCTGAATCTGGATCTCCTTTTTCTGGATCATATACATATCCACACGCTAAACAAACGTACATATTTATCACCTCTTTAGTTTTTTCTAATTATATTATGAATATCTTAATTTAGCAATATATAAATTTATTTTTCTTCATATGGGGTAAACATATCTTTTCTTTCTCCACAAACTGGACATTTCCAATCCTCTGGTAAATCATAAAATTCTGTATTTGGTCCTATTCCAGCGGTCTCATTGCCAACTTTTGGATTATAAATGTATTTGCAGTTTGAACATTCATACATACTACCTTCTTCTCCTCGCAAACTTGAAAAGCTCCTATATCCTAGAGCAATTACTGCAATTACCATAAATGCAAAAGATATTGCCTTTATTATACCACTTTCAAATAGTATTACTGCAAACATTCCAAATGTTGCACTTATTCCATATAAAATATAAACTGCTTGTTTTTGTGAAAATCCTTTTCTTACTATTCTATGATGTAAATGTCCTTTATCTGCTTGGAATATAGCCTTTAAAGACTTTCCTTTATGAATTCTTCTTAATATTGCACATAATGTATCAAAAATTGGTAAGCCAAGAACTATAACCGGCAAAATAATTACTACTGCTGTATATGTTTTAGCCACTCCTAAAATTGAAACTACTGATAATGTAAATCCTAGAAAATTTGATCCTGTATCTCCAATGAATGTCTTTGCTGGATTAAAATTAAATGGTAAAAATCCGCATAAAGCTCCAGCTAAAGCTGTTATCATTATTATTGCAATTAATGGTGAATTATTTAAAGAAAATATTATTAATAGTGATATACATGAAATCATTGTTATGCCAGATGATAATCCATCTAATCCATCCATTAAATTAATTGCATTAGTAATTACTATTATCCAAATAACTGTTAAAATCATAGATAACGCTTCATTAAGTATTGCTGATTCAAATAAAGGTACTACCTCTATAATTCTTATACCCGAAATTACAACTGCAATAGCGGCCAAAAGTTGCCCTGAAAGTTTTGCTAATGGTTTTATTGTTTTTACATCATCTATAAAACAAGTTATTCCTAATATTAAAACACCTACAAAAAATCCCAATATTTTTTTACCATATTGTTCTGTACCAAATAAATTAAGTCTTGATGAATCTTCTATTGATAATGTTATTACTAAATATATAAAAGAAACTACAAAACCTGCAATAACAGCAACCCCACCCAGTTTTGGAATCGGTTTATGATGCATTCTTCTATTATCTTTTGGTACATCTACAGCACCTACTTTTTTTGCTAATTTTATAGAATATGGTGTCATCATAAAAGCTGTTATAAAGGCTAGTAGAAAGGCTATTGCTATATCTCCCCACATATTTAACACCTCTATTTCATATTTTCATTTTCTATTTTTTCCAGCATGTCTAATCTTTCTTTATATCTTCCACCTTTAAATTCTGTTTCTAACCATGCATTTATCATTTCTATTGCTTCTTTTATTGTTGTATTGTCACCAGATAACGTTAATAAATTTATATCGTCATCTGCTTTTGCTGCTTTTGCATAATCCACACTAGTTACACTTGCAGCTCTTACTCCTTTAAATTTATTAGCAACAACAGTCATTCCATACCCTGACCTGCATATTAAAATTCCTTTATCTGCCTTTCCAGTAACCATTGCTTCTGCTACTTTTTTAGCATAAATTGGATAATCTGTCCTTTCTTCTGAATATGCTCCATAATCTTCATAATCTATATTATTTTCTTCAAAATATTTCTTTATTTCTTCTTTTAATTTATAGCCTCCATGATCTGCTCCTATAGCTATCATATTATGACCTCCTTTGCTATTATGTAAAACAATCGCCAAATTTTCCGAACAAAAATAAATATGCATGTACAATTGCTAAACAATCTATATATCTGGCAAAGCCATTTTTTCTTATTCTTTTTTAATATAACACATGATTTTTTATAATACAATAATTTGTCCTAAAAAGTCTATTTTTCATTGTATAAATTATCGAAATACGATATAATTGTTGCAGGTGATTTTTATGAAAAAAGTGTGTATTATTTTATTTTTAATATTGCTTGGAATAACCTTGATTGTTGCATTATTCATATTTTCTTATAAAAGTTTAAATACTTCAGAAAATGTAATACTAGGAGATGAAATTATTCTTCCTGATAGAATTGTATACAAAAATTCCAATAATCAATATTTTGAATTTCCAAAAGATTCTGAACACTATGATGACATTATAGAATTAGTTGGTGGAAGTTTAAACAATTATAGTGAAAATGGTGAAATTGTGTCTCAAGACACTATAGACTCAATTCATAATAATGAATCTTTTTTGGAATTCGACTATGAAACTGCTAGTAAAAACTATATTTTATCTTTTGGTGATACTTACAAAAATTCTATGGTAAAACTTGCTACCACTGGTGGAAAAGTTTGTTCTACTAACTTAAGAAATATTAATAAATTAACTAAAGAGCTTGATAATATTAGTTCTAGTAGCAGGCCTTATTCCCTAAAATATACTGAGTTAATATCTAAAAATCCTTTTTCTTTAGAATATAAATATAAACAACAATTTAAAGAAATAAACTATAAAATATATCAGGTAAAAATAACTGATTTAAAAACTTATGAAAGATATGAAGCTATGTGTAATTTAAGTTTCGAAGACCCTGTTACAGAAGATACTTTTACAGATAATGACCTTATTTTAACTGTAACTATGATTCCTAAAATTACTGTAAAAGTAAGTATTGGTAATATACGTTATACATATGAGAATCTTCCTAATGCATATGATTCCCAATATACTGCACATTTATTAGTCGTAAGTAAAATTGTAAACACCGATTGTATTTATAATACTGATTTATCAACTGTTGATACACAAGCAAATTTAGACGAATTAGAAACAAATTATGATGAAAAAATAAATAATTTAGATGAGAATCTATATGTAAAAGATTTTGATCAATTCTATAATGACTATAAAAATTCCTCTTCTACAATTACAGAAGAACAAGCACAAAACATTGCTACTACTGCATTTAACGAAGCTTTACATATTGCTGGAAAATATAATGAAAGTTCACAAACTTATGAAATAAAATCAATACATCCTAATAATTTCTTTACAAGAAAAGTTCATGACTCTGATAATGTAGCATCATATGAAGTAACAGCTTACTGTTTTAGAAGAACCGATAATATTGGAAATGGTGTTGAAATTTATATAGATAATAAATTAGGAAAAATTATAGGAGGTCGAGCTTTTGGTGATTAAAAATTTTATAAAAAAACATATTAAAGGAATAATTTATATATTATCATGTTTAATTTTAGGAATACTATTTTACTATTATATTGCTACTTCAGTTCTTTCGTCTTTTGTAATTTTGGAGATGGGCCTATTTAGTATAGAATCAATTGTTGCAACACTGTTATATCCATTTTCTTTATTAATATTATTTTTTGCGGCAAGTTACATTTTATATAAATATTTAATGTACATAATTACAGCTTTTACTAATAAAAAATTACTAAGACCAATACTTTTATTACTAATCCTTGCTATATTAATAACTATTTGTGTTATCTTTAATTTTGTTGTATCTTCATCAATAAAACATCTATTTTTAATGATAGCATACATATTAGGAACTATTTTTATTCCTCTTATCTTATTAGCAATAATACTATTAAATAAAAATCCTTCTAAAAAGAGTAAAGTAAAAAAATCTATTTTAATTGTGGTTTTTGCTTTAATAATTTATGTAATAAATATTCCAACATTACTAATAAGTAGTACATATATAACAACATATATAGCAAATCATCTAGACCAAACTACACAAGGTCCAAATTTAGAATATTTAAATAATTATGCACAGCGAATGACTACAAAAGGCTTCTTATATAGATCTGATGTTGAATATATTTTAAATATAGCTGAACGAAGAAGTGAAAAAGTTATTGTTAATTATAAATTTGATGATGAAACTATAACAATTTCAAATAAAGATGAAAATTTTAAAGATACAATTACAACTAACTTAAAATGGGAATATTATAAATTTAATTATACTTATACTAGTGATATTGTTACAATAAATATTGAAAAATATGCAAATAGCAAAGAAAATGAAGAAAAAAATAGTAATATTATTTTAACTGGTAACATAAGAAATGACTTAATACAAAATGTAACCGCTGAAAATGTAGAACCTACTGCAACGAATTTTGTAATAGAAAATAATTTTGTATTAACACCTGGATATAGATCTGCTATTAGTAATTTACGACTTTTATTAACTTATGATAAAAATACTAATAACTTTGTTCCAGTAGTAGATAATGAATCTTGTGTAAATATGATAGATTCTTATAAAATTACTTCAACTGGTATTAGCATCACTCTACATAGTGATACTACTTTAAATATTTTGGACTATACGTTAAGAATAAATCGCTATGATGACAATTTAACTATACCGGATGATAAGGAGTATGATTATTATTATCATTATGAGCCTGTTGTTACAACTTCTACAAATAGTACTGGTAATACTGTGTTAACATTTGAATTTGATGATATTTTATCTTTAGAAAGAATAAATAATATAGAAATAATATTTGGTAATAATTAATCACATAAAAATCCTTAAGATACAATCTTAAGGATTTTTATTGAAATATTAAGAAAATACTTGCTAAATTTAGTATTTCATGGTAAAATATTAAGCGCGTACATTAAGGCTAAGTTTATACTTAAGCTTTAATATAGATTTATTTTAAACAACAAGGAGGTGTTTTGGAATGCCAAATATAAAATCAGCTAAAAAGAGAGTTGAAGTTATCAAGAAAAAAACTATGAGAAATAATAGTATAAAATCAGGATACAAAACAGCTATAAAGAAAGCAGAAGCTGCTATAGAAGCTAAAAATATGGAAGAAGCTAAAAAATTAACATCTTTTGCAACAAAGAAAATAGATCAAGCTTGTGCTAAAGGTGTTATCGTAAAAAACACTGCAGCTAGAAAAAAATCTCAACTTTCTAAAAAATTAAATGCAGTAAACGCTTAATTACTTATAATTTATAATAAAAATTATGCATAGTTTTTATTTAGAAGACCCTATTTACATAGGCGTCTTCTTTTTTTATAATAAAAAAAATTTCTCCCAATAGAGAAATTTCTTAATAAATACTTATGCTATTTCCTTTAAATATTTTTCCAAAGCTTTAGATAATTGGTCAGGACATGATGTTCCTTTATTTCCACAATTTATTCCATTTAGCTTTTCTATTACATCTTCCACATTCATACCAACAACAAGTTTTGATATTCCTTTAGTATTTCCATCACATCCGCCTACTATTTTTAATGATTTTATAATTCCATTTTCTATTTCAAAAATCATCTCTCTTGAACAAACTCCTTCAGGTCTATATCTATATTCCATACTTTTACCTCCCATTGATAATTTATTATATTTTATTAAACTTTAATTATTTTTTCAATCCATACTGGTAATTATTTCATTTGTTTTTGGTCCTATTTTATGTTATCCTTTAATTATTGAAGGTGATGTATTATGAAATTAGATATAACAACACAAAAAGTTGTAAACTATGGAATTATATTTTCTTCTTTTATTTTGTTAGCATCAATCCTTACTTTGGTATATTATAATTTCTTTTATTTACATCCTCTTATTTATAATATAGGTATATTACTATTCCAAGCTGGTACTACATATTTCTTTTGTTTTCTATTCGGAGGATTTGCTTTTAACAAAATAAAGGAAGATTTAAACTAGGAATTTTGATAGGGATTTGGGAACGTTCCTTTTTTCCCTATTTTAAAAATTTTAAATGCGATAACTAAAAAGTTATCGCATTTATTTATGCAAGTGGAAACAAACACTGTCCCCTTTTCCCTATTTACTTAATTCTTCTTTTAACATTTTGTTTAACATTTGTGGATTTGCTTTTCCTTTAGTTGCTTTCATTGCTTGTCCTACTAAGAATCCAATTGCCCTATCTTTTCCAGCTTTATAATCTGCTACAGAGTTTGGATTTTCTTCTAAAACCTTTAATACAACTTCTCTTATTGCACCTTCGTCAGAAATTTGAATCCAACCTTTTTCTTTTATAATTTCTTCTGGCTCCTTTGGATTTTCAAATAATTCTTCTATTACTTTTTTACCAATACTTGAACTTATAGTTCCTTTATCTATTAATTCTACTAAATGTCCTAAATGTTCTGCTGTAAATGGTATTTGATCTGCTTCTAATTCTTTTTCATTTAAGATTCTAGAAATATCAGAAATTATCCAGTTATTAACTGCTTTTCTATTTCCACATACTTCACTTGCTTCTTCAAATAAATCTGATAAATATTTTGAACTCGTTATAATATTAGCATCTTTTTCAGATAAATTGTATTCATTAATATATCTTTCTTTTCTGCTTTCAGGAAGTTCTGGTAAAGTATTTTTAAGATTTTCTATATATTCTTCTGATAAATTAATTGCTACTAAATCAGGATCTGGAAAATATCTATAGTCTTGTGCATCTTCTTTATCTCTCATAGGAAATGTTTTTCCAGATACTTCATCCCATCTTAAAGATTCCTGTTCTACTTTTCCTCCCTCTTCTAATACATCAATTTGTCTTGTTACTTCATAATCTATAGCTCTTGTAATTGATTTAAAAGAGTTCATATTTTTCATTTCTGTTCTTGTTCCAAGTTTTGTATCTCCTACTTTTCTTACAGATACGTTTACATCTGCTCTTAAAGAACCTTCTTCCATTTTACAGTCTGAAACTTCTATATATTGTAATATTGATTTTAATTTCTTTAAATATCTATCAGCTTCTCCACTTGAACGTAGATCTGGCTCTGATACTATTTCAATTAGAGGAACACCTGCTCTATTTAAATCAACTAAGCTTCCACCTGTATATTCATCATGATTTAATTTTCCAGCATCTTCTTCTATATGTATTCTTAAAAGTCTTACTTTCTTTTTGTTTCCTTCATCATCTTCTATTTCTATATATCCATGATTACATAAAGGTTTATCATATTGAGATATTTGATATGCTTTTGGTAAATCTGGGTAAAAATAATTTTTTCTATCATTTTTACTATTTCTTTCTATCTCACAATTTGTTGCAAGACCTGCTTTTACTGCATATTCTACAACCTTTTCATTTAGTACAGGAAGTGTTCCTGGCATTCCCATACAAATTGGACATGTATGTGTATTTGGCTCTGCCCCAAATGTTGTAGGACATGAACAAAAGATTTTTGTTTTTGTAGAAAGTTCTGCATGAACTTCTAGTCCTATTATTACTTCGTAACCATCTCTTACCATTACTTTTCCTCCTTACTATTTCTTGAATTCTGGTTTATATTTTTCTCTAAATTGATTTTTTTGCTCAAATGTATATGCAGCATTTAAAAGTGTTTCTTCTGCAAATCTATTTCCTATTAATTGCATTCCAACTGGCATTCCTTCTTTATCTACACCACATGGAATAGATATTCCTGGAAGTCCTGCTATATTTACAGATACAGTACAAATGTCTGCCAAATACATTGCAAGTGGATCATTTATTTTTGAATTAATATCAAATGCTACTGTTGGTGATGTTGGTGTTAAAATAACATCATAATCATCTAAAACTTTTTTAAACTCGTTCATTACTAATGTACGAACTTGTTGTGCTTTTTTATAATATGCATCATAATATCCTGAACTTAATACATATGTTCCCAATATTATTCTTCTTTTTACTTCTGGTCCAAAACCTTCTGTTCTTGAATTTGTAATTAATTCTTTTACATTACTATATTCTTTTGCTCTATGGCCATATCTAACTCCATCAAATCTACCTAAATTTGAGCTAGCCTCTGCACAGGCAATTATATAGTATGAAGCTAAAGCATATTCTGCTATGTCTAAAGATACTTCCTCTACTTCTGCTCCTAATTCTTTATATGTTTCAATAGCGTTCTCTAAATTTTCTTTAACTTCTGCATTTATTCCTTCTCCAAAAAATTCTTTTGGAACTGCAATTTTTAATCCTTTAACATCATTTTTTAAGGCTTTTGTATAATCTACTTTTGGTCTTTCTACAGATGTTGTATCCATATTGTCTTTTCCTGCAATTATATTAAGAAGCATTGCACAATCTGTTACATCTTTTGTTATTGGACCTACTTGGTCTAATGATGAAGCAAATGCTACAACACCATATCTTGAAACTAATCCATATGTAGGTTTTAATCCAACAACACCACAAAAAGCTGCAGGTTCTCTTATAGATCCACCTGTATCTGTTCCTAATGCCCATGGAACCATTCCTGCTGCTACTGCTGCAGCTGAACCACCAGAAGATCCACCTGGTACTTTATTTAAATTCCATGGATTTCTTGTAACATGAAAATATGAATGTTCTGTTGAACCACCCATTGCAAATTCATCCATATTTAATTTTCCTAAATTTACAAGTTCTTTATCATTTATTTTTTCCATAACTGTTGCATCATATGGTGCAATAAAATTTTCTAACATTTTTGAAGAACAAGTTGTTTTTACACCTTTTGTACAAATATTATCTTTTATTCCTATTGGAATACCTGCTAATTCTGATTTTGCTTCTCCGCTCTCAATTTTTTTATCCATTTCTTTCGCTTTTTCTAAAGCATCTGCTTCTAATGTTGTAACAAAAGCTTGTACATCTTTTTCTTTTTCTGCAATTCTATCTGTATATGCCTTTGTAATTTCATAACTTGTAAGCTCTTTTTTCTCTAATTTTTCTTTAAGCTCATGTACTGTTAATTCTGTAATATTCATGTTTGCCTCCTTTATTATATTTTTGTATCTTTTATATAATTTCTCTTTCTATATCATTCCAAGAAAATACTCTCTTTATCTTTTCGTCATTTAAATTTTTATTTAGCCTAGAATCCATAAGTAACGTTCTTACTCCTAAATTTGAGGCTTCCTTGCAATTTTTAAAATTATCATCAATAAATATATCTACGTTATTTTCTTGTATAATTCTTTTTTTATCTAAATGTCCCATATAAATTTTATGATAATGTATATCATTTTCTTTCAACCAATCTAAAGTCAAGTCTCTAATTTTCTGATTATCAGCCCTAGCTGTTATAATTATAATTTTATTATTTTTATATAATTCATTTATAACTCTACTTGCTCCATCTTTTATAGTAACATTCTCCATTGTTAGCTCATAATTATCTTCCCAAAATTTTGCATCTTCTTCTATGCTCCAGCCATATAAATATTTTGCCCACATTGGATCTAGTATGTCATACACATTATTTATTTTAAAATTTCTTTTTAACACTTTTTCTGTATATTCTTTAGCAAATGTATCTATTGAAGTATTTGTATTCGCTATTGTATCATCTATATCTATTCCTATATTCATAGCTTTTCCTTTAATTTATAACCTTTGGAATTTTAAACATATTTTGTTCTTTTTCTGGTGCATTTTGAAGTAACTCACCTAAATTACCAAATTCTTTTACTTCATCTTTTCTAAATACATTTTTATTTTCATACGCACCTATTGTAATATCTAAATTACTTACATCAGCATTATTTATTACATCTGCAAAATTTAAAATTTCTTGTAAATTTTCTAAATATTTTTCTGTTTCTTCTTCTTTAAGCTTTAAATCTGCTAATTTTGCAATGTGTAATAATTCTTCTTTACTTACCTTATTTTCGCTCATAAACTCATCTCCTTGCGTTTTATATGCCATTTATTATATATTCATTTATTTTCAAAAGTCAAGTTTACCATAAAATTTTTATGCATAAATGTTGACAAATTAGCAAATACTATGTAAAATATTTCTATAGGGATTTTAGGGACGTTCCTAGAATCCCTCTTTATTAAACAATGACGAGCTTTTGCAAGTTACTAATAGAGAGTAAGGGTCTAGAGGCTGGAAGCCCTTTTAGAAAAACGCAATTGAATAACACATTGTTTTTATCATACAAGTTAATAAATTGAGTGGAAAACTATTATAAACCAAGTTTTCAATATAGGGTGGCACCGCGGAAAGTTATTTCGTCCCTATCATATTAAAAAATATGATAGGGATTTTTTGATGCCTATCATTAAGATTTAGGAGGTTTATTATGGAAAAGTACAGAACACACACATGTGGAGACATCACTTTAGAGGATGTTGGAAAAAAAGTTAAAATTGCAGGATTTGTGCAAACAATTCGTGACTTAGGAGGTCTTGTATTCTTAGATATTCGTGATATGTATGGAATTACACAAGTTGTAACTTCTGCCGAATCTAATATTGTAGATTTTGCATCACATATTCCTATCGAATCTTCTGTATCTGTGGAAGGTATAGTTAGAAAAAGAAGTGAAGACACAATAAATGAAAAAATCAAAACAGGTCTTGTAGAAATTTATATTAATGATATTCAAATTTTAGGAAAAAGAACTGCAGATTTGCCATTTGAGGTAAATACAGATCAAGAAGTTAGAGAAGATTTAAGATTAAAATACCGTTATTTAGATTTAAGAAATGATAAATTAAAATCAAATATTATTTTACGTAGTAAAGTTATCCAATTTTTAAGAGAAGAAATGATAAAACGTGACTTTTTAGAAGTTCAAACACCAATACTTACAAGTTCTTCTCCAGAAGGTGCACGTGATTATTTAGTACCAAGTAGATTACATGAAGGAAGATTCTATGCCCTTCCACAAGCACCACAACAATTTAAACAATTATTAATGGTTTCTGGTTTTGATAAATATTTCCAAATTGCACCTTGTTTTAGAGATGAAGATGCAAGAGCTGACCGTGCTCCTGGTGAATTTTATCAATTAGATATGGAAATGAGTTATGCAACACAAGAAGATGTATTTTCTGTTATCGAACCAGTAATTTATAATACTTTTACTAAATTTTCTGATAAGAAAGTAGCAGAATATCCTTTCCCAAGAATAACATATAAAGAGGCTATGCTTAAATATGGTTCTGACAAACCAGATTTAAGAAATCCGTTAGTAATAGTTGATGTTACAGATATTTTCGAAGATGAAAGTGTAACTTTAAATGCTTTTAAAGGAAAATTAGTTAGAACAATAGCTGCACATGATGTAGCAGATCAACCAAGAAGCTTTTTTGAAGGAATGACAGATTATGCAATGAAAGAATGTAAAGCTAAAGGTCTTGCTTGGCTTCGTGTTTTAGAAGATGGTACATTTCAAGGACCTATTGCAAAATTTATACCAGATACTGCAAGAGAAGAAATGTTAAAAAGAACAGATTCAAAACCTGGAGATTGCTTATTCTTTATTGCAGAAACTCCAAAAGTTGTTAATACTTTATCTGGTGAAATTAGAGCAGAGCTTGGAAAACGTTTAGGTTTAATAGATGAAAATATTTTCAAATTCTGTTGGATTGTTGATTTTCCAATGTATGAATTAGATGAACGTGGAAATATTGCATTCAGTCACAACCCATTTTCTATGCCTCAAGGTGGTTTAGAAGCTTTAAACACTAAAGATCCATTAGATGTTGTTGCATATCAATATGATATTGTTTGTAATGGTATAGAACTTTCTTCAGGAGCAGTTAGAAATCATGATATTGATATTATGCTTAAAGCTTTTGAAATTGCTGGATATACTAAGGCCCAAGTAAAAGAAAGATTTGGCGCTTTATATACTGCATTCCAATATGGTGCTCCCCCACATGCTGGTGTAGCTCCTGGAATTGATAGAATGATTATGCTTCTTACTGGTGCAGAAAATATTCGTGAAGTTATAGCTTTCCCATTAAATAGTAAAGCTCAAGATTTAATGATGGGAGCTCCTGGATATGTTTCAAGAGACCAATTAAGAGATATTCATATTAGAATTGAGAAAAGTAAATAATAGTTTTGATACACAAAAAGCCTAGCATTTTACTGTTAGGCTTTTTACCTTTATTTAAGTAAGGATTTTCAGAGCATTATTTTATGTTAGTTCTTTTTTAAAGTTTCCATAATTTGTTTTTTGTTGACTATATAGTATAATAATAGGTGAACCTTTAGTAACTATTAAATATTGGGAAATTTCCCACACTTTTATGAGGAGGACAGGTTATGATATTAACTTGGAGAGAAGAAATTATAGACAAAATTACAAACGGAGCTTTAACTGTATGGTGTGAAGCTGTTGAAAAGGCTATATCCCTTATCGATGGGAATCGGATATTAGATGAAAATATTTATATTTCAATATCCGACACATCAGTTAATAATTCAGGAGAACCAAATGAGCTCTTAAGTTACTGTAGTCTTGAAGGAGATGATTACACAGAAATTTCCTATTACACTAATTTACCATATAGTGGCCTTGATAGTAATGCAGATGAAATAAAAAAATATCATCTGCTCTTTGACACAATGAAAACTATTCTCGAAAGAGAAGGTCTAGAAATGGTGGAAGAATGTGAAGAGGGAATGCTAATCTTCTTCAGAGGAATAACTGATTGCAACCAATAATCTCTTTTCAAAAAAACCCTAACAATTTTTACATTGCTAGGGTTTTTACTTTTTGGTTATAGTCTTTAAAAGTTGCTTTCGTTAATACAGGGATTTAAGGAACGTCCCCATTTCCCTTTTCTTTTTTCCTTTTTCTTTTTCTATTTCTATTTTCCATAATAACTGTCTAATAAGATTTTCTTTATTTCTGTTACTAATGGTAGTCTTGGATTTGCAGGTGTACATTGATCTTCAAATGCTCTATCTGCTAATTCATCTACACTGTCTAAAAATTCTTTTTCGTCTACTCCTGCTTCTTTAAATGATGCTGGGATATTTATATCTTTGTTCATTTTTCTAATAGCTTCTGCTAATGAATGTACTCCCTCTTCTACTGTATCAGCCTTTAATCCAACCATTTTAGCTATTTTTGCATATTTTTCGTCTGCCATATAATATTCATATTTAGGGAATGATGTAAATTTAGTTGGTTTACTTCCATTATATTCTACAACATATGGTAGTAAAATTGCATTAATTCTACCATGTGGTAAATGGAATTTTGCTCCTAATTTATGTGCCATAGAGTGACATATTCCTAAAAATGCATTTGAAAATGCCATACCTGCCATTGTACTTGCATTATGCATTCTTTCTCTTGCATATTTATTATCTCCATGATTATATGCCTCTTCTAAATTTTCAAATACTAATTTTGCTGCTTTTTCAGCTAATGCATCTGTATAATCTGTTGCCATATTAGACACATATGCCTCTAATGCATGTGTTAAAACATCCATTCCTGTATCTGCTGTTAAAGATTTTGGAAGTGTTGATACAAAATCAGGATCTACTATTGCAACATTTGGTGTTAACTCATATGCTGTTAATGGATATTTTTTACCTTGTTCTTTATCTGTTATAACTGCAAATGATGTAACTTCTGAACCTGTTCCAGATGTTGTAGGAATTGCTACCATTTGGCATTTCTTTCCTAGTTCTGGAATTTCGTATGTACGTTTTCTTATATCCATAAATTTTAATTTTAATCCTTCTAAATCTACATCTGGATCTTCATATAATAGCCACATTCCTTTTGCAGCATCTATTGCTGAACCTCCACCTAATGCAATAATTACATCTGGTTCGAATTTTTTCATTGCTTCTACACCTTTTTTAACTGTATCAAATGATGGATCTGGTTCTACATCAAAGAATATTTCAGAATGTACATAATCTTGTCTTTTTCTTAAGTGATATAATACTTTATCTACATACCCAAATTTAACCATTGATTCATCTGTTACTATAAAGGCTCTAGAAATATCTCTCATATCTTCAAGATATTTTATTGATCCTGCTTCAAAATATATTTTCTTTGGAACTTTAAACCATTGCATATTAACTCTCCTTCTTCCCATCTTTTTAACATTTATTAAATTTTTAGCAGATACATTATCTGTAGTAGAGTTTCCTCCAAATGTACCACAACCTAATGTTAATGATGGTGTAAATGAATTATATATATCACCAATTCCACCTTGTGAAGATGGTTGATTTACAATGATCCTACTTGCTTTTACTCTTTTTCCATATTCTTTTATTATTTCTTCATCTTCTGAATGAATTACTGCTGAATGACCTAGTCCACCATTTTCTAATAATTTTTCTGCTTTTTCAATTCCTTCTTTGCTATTTTTTACAATATAATATGCAAGTACTGGACTTAATTTTTCTTTAGAGAATGGATAATCTGGACCAATTCCTTCTTCGTATACCACTAATACTTTTGTATCTTCTGGTACCTCAAAACCAGCTTGTTTTGCAATACTATATGGACTTTGTCCTGGTATTTTTGATTGCAATGCATATCCTTTTTCTTTATTAAACATTACTTCTTTTAATTTTTCTTTTTCTTCTGGAGAAACAAAATAGCATCCAGCTTTTTTCATTAGATCTTCAAAGTCTTTATAAATTGCTTCATCTACTAATACAGATTGCTCTGAAGCACAAATCATTCCATTGTCAAAAGATTTAGATAATACTAAATCATTTACAGATGTTTTTAATTTTGCTGATTTTTCTATATAGCATGGTACATTTCCTGGTCCTACACCTAATGCAGGTTTGCCTGATGAATAAGCAGCTTTAACCATTCCAGTTCCACCTGTTGCTAATATTAAATTAACATCTGGATGTGTCATTAATCTATTTGTAGCTTCTAAAGATGGTTCTTCTATCCATAAAATGCAATCTTTTGGAGCTCCTGCTTTTACTGCAGCATCTCTTAATATTTCTGCAGCTCTTTTACTACATTGTTGTGCTGATGGATGAAATCCAAATATAATTACATTTCTTGTTTTTGCAGAAATTATTGATTTAAACATAACTGTTGATGTTGGGTTTGTTACTGGTGTTACTCCAGCAATTATACCAATTGGCTCTGCAATTTTAATATAATCATCTTCTACATTTTCTTCTATTATACCAACTGTTTTTTCGTTCTTTATATTATTATATATATAATCTGTTGCAAACATATTCTTTATAATTTTATCTTCGTAAATACCTCTTCCAGTTTCTTCAACTGCAAGTTTTGCAAGTTCCATATGATGCTCTAAGCCTGCCATAGACATAGCTTTTACAATCTTATCTACTTGCTCCTGATTTAGTTTCATATACTCTTTTGAAGCCTTTTTAGCTCTTTCCACTAAATCATTAATCATTTTTTCTACTTTATTGCTATCATTCTTTGTTTCAGCCATAAGTATGCCTCCTTAAAATATATTCATACAATTTTAATAATATCCTATTCATATTTTAAAGTCAATAGAAATTATTGTAATTTACCATATATATTTCTACTTTTTTCGCAATATCTAGTTGATTATAAACTCTATAAATACATAAGGAAATTAATCTTGTTACTTTAATATATTCAAGCATTTTTTACTCAACAAAAAAAGAAGCTAGTTTAAAATCTAACTTCTTGCATCATTATCATCCTTATTTTCCATTTCAAAATGCGCTATTTTTTGTGCAACATCTTTGCCAGAATCTCTTTTAATCTTTTTAATTTCACCAGCTCTATATCTTTCCTCTTCTTTTTCTAATAAATCTCTTATGATATTTTTAGCACCTTTTAAACCTATTTTGTCCCCTTCTACTGCAACAGCTTCTAAAAACATATCTTTCATTTCTTGTGAATTTTTACCTTTAGGAGTTGATGCTTTTATAAATTCTCTTATTCTCATACTATATCCTATATTCTTATAATTGCAAACAACTTTTTTAGCTGCTAATTTTATAAGTTTTAATTGTGTCTGTCTAATTTGTTTTTTAGTTGATTCTGGAATATCTCCGCTTCTCTTCAAGCTAGAAATTCTATCTTGAACAGTTCCAATATATTTAAGTAATGTAAAGTCATTGGCATCATTAACTAAACAATGTATTTTATCTACTGCATCTGATATATCACTTATTGAGACTTTATCAGTTTTTACTTTTTGATTTGATATAATACGTTCCACAATATCTATCTTTTGTTTTTTGTCTAACCCTTTAATTATGTCAATACCATTTTCATCTAATAAAGCCGCTGTTGAATCTATTGATTCGATAATTTGGCCTTTATCTCTTTTAGTTAATTCATCACTTATTTGGGCTGTAACTTCTAATTGTTTTTCTGGTTCTTCCATAGATTGTATTGCTGTTACTACTGCTGTTTTTACTTCTTTCTTATTTTCTTTACTAGTTTTTTGTAACTTTTTTATTTGAAGCATAATATAATCTTCTAGTTCATCATCATTCATATATTTTAATTTGGCGGACAAACGTTTTCTGGTAACTTGTTCTTTTCTCTCTTTTATTTTAGAAAATCGTTCATATATTTTTGCTTTTACACTATTACGTATATCTAATATTTTTCCCATATTTCACTCCGTATTTTACATATATTTTTGAGGATTTAAAGCTTTTCCATTTTTTCTAATCTCAAAATGTAAATGTGAACCTGTCGAATTACCTGTAGAACCAACAGCCGCAATTTTATCTCCAGCAGATACTCTTACTCCTGCATTTACATATAGTTTACTACAATGAGCATACCACATCTCGTAACCATTATCACATTCAATTTTTATCATATATCCATATGATCCCTTATATCCAGCAAATGTGACTTTTCCAGAAGCAGCAGCTTTAATTGTTGTTCCTGTTGGAGCTGCTAAATCTAATCCTGTATGTGTACTAGAACGTACACTACTTCTTTCTCCAAATCTGGATGTTATCTTTCCGCCAGAAATTGGTCTTACTGCAACAACTACTTTGTTGTTAGTTGTTGTTTGACTGCTTGCTTTTTCTACATTTTTAGATTCTTCTGCTTTTTTTGCTTCTTCCTCAACTTGTGCTACTTTTAAGTCTATATTTTCGGTTTTTAATTTTGAAACAGCTACAGTTTCTTCTACTGTATCTATTTTTTCTTTTCCAAATATCTGTTTTACTCCAATATTAAGTACTAGTTTGTCTTTATATTCATTTTGTAAATCTGATACTATCTTATCTGCCTCTTCTTCTGTTCCAACATATGTTTTTATGTCATCATCTATAGTTATTCCATATGCTGTGTATGTTGTAGAAATATTCTCTTTAATTTTTTCTAGTACTTCTTCATCGTTTGAAGTTTTATTACTCATAATTGCAGGTGTATATTCTGTTTTTACTTCTAAATTTCTAAAAGCGACCCCTTCATCTTCACTTTCTATATATTCATTTATTTTTGTTTCTAATTCATTCTTATTCTTTACATATCCAATTACTTCACCATTTATAGATACTTGAAATAAAGAATCATACTTTATAAAAATAACTATAAATAAAGCAAGTAATAGTATCGCAAGAATTTGTGTAATTCTTATTAGCTCTTTTGTGTGAATTTGTTTATTTTCGTTAAAAATATTCGTTCACTCTCCTTTAATTTCTACACACAAGCATCATTTATTATACTATATATTTTATGTTTTTTCAATTTATGTATACATTATTTTCATACTTTTTCAATTTTTTTATATTTTTTTCCTTTATTTGACTATAAATAACTATATTTATCTCTTTTTTACTCTTTTTTTCGCCTATTTTTGGCATTTTTTAGTTTAAAAAACTAAATTTAACTCACAAAAAAACAGACATAAGACCATTAATAAAATCTTATCCCTGTTTATCAATATATTAATTTTTATCTATTTCCTCCAACATAAAACATACTAGCGAGTTTAGATATAGGCATTGATTGAACCCATACTGTTCCTGGGCCCTTTAAAGTTGTTAAAAATAAACCTTCTCCTCCAAATACAATATTTTTAACTCCCTTTACTGTTTCTATATTTAAGTCTACTTCACTTGTCATTGCTGCAACATAACCGTTATCAACCTTTAGTTTTTCTCCAGTAGCTAATTCTCTTTTATATATTGCACCATCTAGTTCTAAAAATACTTTTCCTGGACCTTGAAATTTTTGCATAATAAAGCCTTCTCCTCCAAAAAATCCAGCTCCTAGCCTTTTCCTAAAATGCATAGAAATATCTACTGTTGGTTCTGAACATAAAAAAGCTCTTTTTTGTGCAATTATAGTTTCTCCATTTTTCAAATCAAATTCTAATATTTGTCCAGGAAATGAAGATGCAAAAGCGATTTCTACATTATCTTTTTCTGCTGTATAAACATTCATAAATATGGATTCTCCTGCTAATGCTCTCCCTAATCCTTTCATTATTCCACCATTTGTAGTTGTTTTCATTGCTATTGCTTCATCCATCCAGCTCATTCCACCATTTTCTGTTACAACAGATTCTCCTTTTTTTAATTTACATACCACATATGGTAATTCTTCGCCATTAATTTTTGTTTCCATATAAACCCCCTTTTTTTCTCATTCTAACATACTTGTTTTTTGCATACAATATTCTTTACAAATATTTTATAATACCTTCTGATAAAAATAAAAATTCAAAAAAACTAGAGTATTTCTACTCTAGTTTTTTTATAATTTATATTATTCTGCTGATTCTTCAGATTCTTCGCTTTTTACTTCTTCTTCTACATCAGGAGTTTCGTTATATTTTTCAAGTATAGCACTTTGAATTTTCTCCCTTGTTTCAGCATTAATTGGATGAGCTACATCTCTAAACTCACCATTTTGAGTTTTTTTACTTGGCATAGCTATAAATAATCCATCTTTTTCGATAACTTTTATGTCATGAACAACAAATTCATTATCGAATGTTACAGAAGCTACTGCTTTCATTTTGTTTCCTGAATTTACTTTCTTTAAACGTACATTTGTGATTTGCATTTGAGCACCGCCTTCCAAAGTTTTAAATAATATTATTGTACATTTATATGTACAACTATATTATTCTTCAAAAAAAACTTTTTTCCTTCTATTTTTTCAAAATTATTTATTTTTTAACATTTTTGAAATATTTATCATAAAATAGTAATAATTATATTGAAAAAAAAACATAATAATTATATAATCTTACGAGTTAAACATGGGAGGGGAATTTAATGCCTAATCTTAACTTAATAAAAAAATATAATAGAGTACATATGATTGGAATTGGCGGTGTCAGCATGAGCGGAATTGCCGAAATTCTTAATTACTTTGGTGTAACTGTTACAGGTTCAGACCTATCCAATTCAGAAATAGTAAAAAAACTACAAAGCAATGGTATTCCTGTTACAATAGGTCATGATTTTGAGAATTTAGCAAAGGCAGACATTGTTGTTTATTCTGCTGCAATAAATCAAAATGATCCAGAGATGCAAAAAGCAAAAGAATTAAATATTCCAACTTGTGAAAGATGTGACTTTCTAGGTATGCTTACAAAAGCATTTAATGATACTATCGGTATTTCTGGTACACATGGTAAAACCACAACTACATCTCTTGTTTCATTATGCTTTTTAGAAGCAGGTTTAGATCCAAGTATTCAAGTTGGTGCAATATTAAAAGCAATAGATGGAAATTATAAAGTTGGATCTAGTGAACATTTTATAATAGAAGCATGCGAATATGTAGAAAGTTTCTTAAAATTTTATCCAAAAGCAGAAATTATCTTAAATATAGATAATGATCATTTAGATTATTTTAAAACTTTCGAAAATATTAAAAATGCTTTTATAAAATATGTAAAAATAATTCCAGATGATGGTTTACTAGTAGTTAATGGTGATGACCACAATTGTTTAGATTTATTGCAATATACAAATGCAACAAAATTAACATATGGAATTACTAATAAAAATACTGACTTTTTCGCAGTAAATATTGTATTTGATAACAATGGATTTCCTGCTTTTGATGTATACAAAAAAGACAAATTTTTCGAAAGAATTCAATTAAAAATTCCAGGAATGCATAATGTTCTAAATGCATTAGCATGTACTGCTCTTTGCGATTATTATGGAATTGATAAACAATATATAAAATCTGCTTTAGAAAAATTTACAGGTGCTCATAGAAGATTTGAATATAAAGGTACTATTAATAATGCAACTGTTTTTGATGATTATGGTCATCATCCAACAGAAATAATAGCTACTGCAAAAGCTTTAATGAATAAAAAATATAATAAATCATGGGTTGTTTTCCAACCACATACCTATAGTAGAACAAAAACATTATTAAATGATTTTGCAAAAGCTTTATTAAATTTTGACAACATTATAATTACAGATATATATGCAGCAAGAGAAACAAATAGATTTGGAGTTTCTTCTCAAGATTTGGTTGATAAAATTAAGTCTTTGGGAAAAAATGCAATTTATATGAAAGATTTTGATGATATTACTAAATATTTAAAGGAAAATGTTCAAAAAAATGATATTATTTTAACATTAGGAGCTGGAACTGTAACACAAATTTCAGATGAATTAGTAGAAGAGAATTAGATAAATCTAATTCTCTTCTACTTCTTTCATCTGTTTTAACATTGTATCTGCAAATATTCCATATCCCTTCTCTGGATTATTTACCATTACATGTGTAACAGCTCCTACAAATTTTCCATTTTGTATAATTGGTGATCCACTCATTCCCTGTATTATTCCACCTGTTTTTTCTAAAAGTTTTGAATCTGTAACTCTAATAATCATATTTTTATTTGTTCTATTTGTTGAAGTATATATTTTTTCAATTTCAATTTCATATTCTTCTTGTTTATTATCATCTAAAGTGCACAATATAGTTGCTTTTCCTTCTTTAACTTCATCTCTTGGCATTACTTCCATTTCTTTATCTCTACCATTTTCTATTTGTTCTACATTATTTAATTTTCCATATATTCCAAAATTTGTGTTTTTATATACTTCCCCTATTATTTTTCCATTATCTATGCTACCTTGTAATTCTCCAGGTTTTCCTTTTTCACCTTTAACAATAGAAACAATTTTACTTGTTACAATATCACCTCTTGCTATATCTATTAATTCTTCTGTATCTACATCTAATATTCCATGACCCAATGCTCCAAATTCACCTGTGTTAGGATCATAAAAGCTTATAGTTCCAACACCAGATGCCGCATCTCTTACCCATAAACCTAATTTATACTCATCATCACTTGTTTTAGTTGGTAATATTTCTGTGTCATAATTGCTGCCATCTCTAACATATGTTATTTTTACTGCATTTCCATCTGATTCATTTACTTTTGTAATTAAATCAGATGTACAAGTAACTGTTTCATTATCTACTTTTGTAATCATATCTCCTTCTTTTATTCCTGAGTTTTTATACGGTGTATAATTATTATTATCTTCTCCCTGTATTTCAGACATTCCTACTACTAAAACTCCACTTGTATATAATTTAAGACCAATCGTTTCTCCACTTGGTATTACAACAGTATTTGGAATTACATTAACAGTTAAATCCTTTACAGAAAAACCTGCCAAATTTAAAGATAAATCTACCTTTCCTATTTTATTACTTATTTTTGTATCATCTGAATTAACAGCTTCTACAGTTTCACCATTTAAACTAGAAATATTTAAGCCTAACAATGTTTTTAAATTTAAGTCTTCACCTTGTATTAATATTAAATTATTCGGAATAGAGCTTATATTAGTTACATATAATAATATAATAAATAAGATTAAAATTAATAAAATTTTTTTAAAATTTTTCATAGTAAAAACCTCTTATAATATATATTTTGCCCTATTTGCAAAGTTTAATACTAGAAAGGTTTTACTAAAAAATAAATGTAAAAAAATGTTAAAAAAATATAGATACTTTTTTATAGTACCTATATTTAAAATTTTATATTTAATTTAAAGATAAACTCTTATAAGAGTTGCATCGTTCTCTAAATAAAGCTGTATAATATGCTTTTCTTATATTATTTGGTGCGGAATCCAAAATAGTGTCTAAATCAGTTATATTATTTCCTAAAGCATTGTCCGTTTCATTACTTTTATTTGATGTTGTAATATCAGTTGAAGTTACAATACATGCATAATCAGCAGTTGCATTACCATGAGGGAAATAATTCTTTGTTGTACTATCATTTGAGACAAAGCTTTGTGCATCAAAATCTGTATTTCTATATCCAATAATTTCTCCAGTAGGTGAAAAATCTATATGTCTAACATCATGATACTGATTAGCACTTCCTTGATCTAATATATATATTAATTTTGGATCTACAAATTCTCTATTTTTATTATTTGTTACTATGCTATAGCCCATATAATATCCATTTCCTATATTTTGACCTTGCATAAATGAAATTAAACAAGTATTGCTTAATATCATACTCCATTCATTTTCTGTTAATGTTGGCATTTTTGCAGGATGAGTAGAATTTTCATTAAATTTTGCAATTGTTGTTCTTAAATTAGTTGTTATGGAATTTCTGATAACTTGTAATTTATGTGCATTAAAGTTATCAAGCATCGTTCCGTCAGTTGCTCCAAAATTTATTAAACGCTGTTCTCCTACATTACCTGTAATTCCTAAATCTTCTTTATTTACATCTACAATATCTTTTAATTGGATATCCTGTAAAATACTTCTTATTTTATTTGTAAAAGAATATGCATCTTGTAAATATTTTTGTGCACTTGTATCTCTTTGATAAGATCTACCTAATTGATTTAACATATTTTCATCAACTTCATTAGTAGTGCCATCAACATTATATTTATACCATTTACTACCATTCCAATAAGCTTTTTCTCTTCTTCCATTTGCATTAGTAAAATATGTATAATTTACTTTTTGTGGAGAAACTTGATTAGCTTCAAAACTTGTACGGTTTACTTCAGATAATGCTTCATTATCTATAGAAATCCCATCATATGAAGTTCCTAATGAATTAGTTTTTGAAGTATCTATTAAAAATCCTGAATATGTTTGATAATTACCTGAACTATCTTTATAAAACACAGTTATATAATTATCTAACGTATAGTTTATTACTATATCTTTGTTTCCTTTTTTATATCTCGCTGAATAATATATATATGGTTTTAACCCTGTGGTTGAATCTGCAGAATTTAAATTAACAGTAATATCACCTTCTGAATCTCTTCCTGTTACAACATTATTATATTTTGTATATATATAATAACCATCATACAATGTATATACTAATGCTGGTACATAACTTTGTAATTCTTCTTCTGAATATCCACTTTGCCCAAAATTTGTAGCTAAAGAGTTATAAAACGTTGTTACAGAAGCCTCAACATCTCTTATTTTTTCTTGAGCTATATTTTGTGTTGTACTATTTAATTCGTTTATTTGAAATGCCTTTATTGCATCATAAGTAGCATTATTTAATATAGTATCATAATTTCCTTGTAAATTAACGTAATTTATTTGTACTTGTATATATAAAGACATTACTAATACTATAGGTATAACAATAATAGAAAATATTACTATCCAGCTTTGTAATTTCATCTTAATTCCTTTCTTTACTTTTGTAACTCTTTAATCTCTTTTATTATACAAGAAAAATTGTTAGATTTTCCTTGTATAATAAAAGAAAAAGGTGTTTTTTACAAGACACCCCTTATTTCTTTTTATTTTAATTTCTTCCATTAACAGTAACAATTCCTCCATTTGATGCCCCTATTGTTGAAGAGTCATTTCCTGTTACTCTATAGAAGAAGTTTCTTAATAATTGAGAAATTGTTGTGTTTGTATTTTTTACATTAACAGATACAATATCTCCTTCTTTTAAATATTTAGTGTTATTATTACTTGCATCATTTAAGTCTTCCATAATTTGTGTAGTATATTCTGTGTAATAAACATTCTCACCTATTTTTTCATAAGCTGTTTGTGCTGTTTTCTTTCCTGGATTTTCATCTAATACTTTTACTTCAATTTCTACATCATATGTATTTCCTGTTGCATTTATCTCTTGCACAAACCTATTATATTCTGCTAATGTTATTCTTCCCGTAGAACGAATATTGTCTACAAATGTAGTTGTACTATTTTGAACAGATAATTGTGAAACATCATCACTACGATCAGCAACTGACATTAAGGGAAAAACAAACATTAATACAGCTGCCAATACTATAGCTAAAATTGTTACTACTGTATCTCCCATTTTTATTACCTCCTATTTCCCTTCTTTTATTATTTTAATGTATAAGTTATTACTCTTTTATATTGTTTATTTATATCTGGAACTAATTCATTAGTATCTTGATCTTCTTCATAATCTTCTATTGTACCTAATTTTTCTTCGAATTGTCTATCTTTGTATGATGGTTGCAATAAGAATTCAACCACATCATCTACGTGTTGCTTTATCTTTGTGGTATTTCCTCTCCATTCTTCATATTTAGTTACACCATTTTCTTCCCAATGTTCTGTATCTAAATCCAAATCATTTTTCTTAACATGAACGCCATTTTGCATTTGACCACTTTCGTATACATTTAATGGTGAACCATCTGAATTATAGAATTGAACTGCATAGTCTTCTTGAGCATATCTATATAATGTTGGAATTATATCTGATAATGTAACTGTTCGAGAAAATGCTTTTGTTTCACCTTCTGCAAGTTCTACATATTGGTAAGATTCTTGCCTATCTTGGTTCTTTACTAAGCTATCAGCAGTTGTTTTTGCTTGTGTTAGAGTAACCATGGTAATTGATAGTGCAATTATAAACAATAGCATAAATCCAGCCATTTTTAGTGCTTCTACAGCATTCTCCATGATTACTCCTCCTTAATTTAAATTATTTTGCTTCAACTGTCATTGCTGTTACATAACCTTTATATTGTCCATCTTGTGTTTGATATCCTGTAATTTTTACTTCGTATTGACTTGTTGGTTGATAACTATTTTTCTCTGTTGCTAATGATGCATTATCACTTTTTCCATTAACTGAGATTTGTCCTAATGTTGGCATTCTTTGATTATTATTTCTTACTGCATCTATTAATGCTTTTGCTTGTGTTCCATTTATTGTTCCCTCATAATTTTGGAATGTTGCATTATGTGCTTCTACTTGTTGATTTGATAAATCATCCATATTTGTTGCACTTCTTGCTTGGTTAAAAATATACACTCCTAATGCTATAATTAAAATTGCAAGTAATATTGCTCCTGCTATGATTAATGCTTTTGACGCATTCTCCATACTTTATTCCTCCTTTGTTAATTTTTCTTTGTTACCTTCATTTTTGTAACATAGCCTTTATATTGTCCATCTTGTGTTTGATATTCTGTAATAGATACTTCGTATTGACTTGTTGGTTGATAAGTATTTTTTTCTGTTGCTAGTTTTGCATTATCCTTTAAACCAGTACCACTAACACCATCAACTGTTATTTGTCCTAATGTTGGCATTCTTTGATTATTATTTCTTATTGCATCTATTAATGCTTTTGCTTGTGTTCCATTTATTGTTCCCTCATAATTTTGG
>OLPR01000137.1_pt1 | contig 71689 bp, 70 predicted proteins | sample 1672761 | NCBI WGS metagenome assembly OLPR01 (sample SAMEA3136721, study PRJEB25190) | human gut metagenome | biome: human gut; feature: human-associated habitat; material: faeces | place: Austria | collected 2013 | reverse complement strand
CCAGAGCTGTCGCTACATCTTGTAGCGTGCTGAGTTAAGTCGATAAGCATTAAACGGAATATCCGGATTTTCCTCATGGATGACCACACCGTCGTCAAAAAAGTCCCCAAGATGGATGATCGCGTCGGGCTTCACCGATTCCACGCATTGCCGCATAAATTGAAGCGCAGAATAGGAATCCGACAGCACCAGAATCTTCATATTGCTCCCGCCTTTATTTTGTCTTTCTGGGATTATATCATACATTGGCAGGTTTTGCTATGTGCTTTCGTCAAAAAAGACGACTGATTTTTGTGTACATTTTTTCCAGCGGACGCATATGCTATAGCAGAAGTTTCACCAGCCCATGGAGGTAAGCCTATGCAACCGACACCCAATTCACAGGAGCTTGCGCAGATCATGCGCTTCGTCCAGTCCCCCGCGGGGCAGCAGCTGCTTGCGTCGCTTCAGCAGCTTAACTCAAATGAAATCAACAGCGCCATGGCAGACGCGGCCGCCGGGAATTACGACCGAGCGCAGAAAACCATCTCCGCGTTTCTCGCGACCCCGGAGGCGAAAAAGCTGCTGTCCCAAGTGGAAGGCGGCAAATGAGCGAGATGGAGGAAAAGCTGGGGGCCATCCTGAGCAACCCCCAGATGATGCAGCAGATCATGTCCATGGCTCAGGCTATGAGTCCGCCGCCGGAACCTCAGGGTAGGCCGGAACAGCCGCCGGAGCCTGCCCCTCCGGCGCTTCCGGATTTTTCCGTCATGCAGAAGCTCGCCGGGATGACCCGCCAATCCGGCATTGACAAGAATCAGCAGGCGCTGCTTCGGGCGCTCTCCCCCTACATAAGCCGGGAGCGCTCTGCCAAGTTGGAAAAAGCCATGCGCGCGGCAAAAATGGCACGGCTTGCCTCGGCGTTTCTCAATGCCGGGGGGCTGGATATGCTGACCGGGAGGTGACAAGGAATGTACAACCGCTATATTCCCCAACCCGACGGCAGCTATCGCCGCCGGCCGGCAGACGTCCCCCAGTCCGCCCCGCCGCCTCGGCCGGAACCACCCCGACAGGAGCCGCCCCGCCGGAATCCCGATTTCTGCCCGCCGCCGGAGCCGCAGGGAAAGCCGCCCTGCCAGAAAAATCCGCCCTGTTCCCATCAGCGCAGGCAGGAGCGTCCCGCTCCCCCACCTCCGCCCCGGCGAAAACCGCCCCAGCAGCCGCCTCAGGATTCCTTTCTGGGTATCGGCAACTTTCTGCACCAGCTTCTGCCAAAGGATTTCTGCATGGAAGACCTGATGGTCGTGCTGCTGCTTTTGCTCATGTCCGGCAACGGCGAAGAAGACCAGAATTTCGCGCTGCTGACGCTGGGACTGTATCTTTTCTTATAGCGCAAATACGCCGGTTTTCGTCGCGTTGAGACGAATCCGGCGTATTTTTGTTGCGGAAAAGAGAATATTGTGGTAGAATGGTGAACACTCTATTGCAGGAGGATTCGACGTGATTACCAAAAGCAAGCCGAAATCAGACACCATTCTCCCCATTCTTGTGCTTCTGCTGTTCGCTGCGGCCATTGCCGCCCACTACGCGCTGGAGCCGTGGGGATTTTACCGGAAGATCTCAGGCAGCGAAGCGGCACTTCGGATGCAGGTCGTTCAAACCGCCGAAAGCTACCTCGGCTGCCGGGAATCAGACGGCAGTCACGAAGCCATTATCGATCTGTACAACGCTCACGAGCCGCTGGCGCAGAACTACACCGTGCAGTACACCGACAGCTGGTGCGCTACCTTCGTCAGCGCCGTTTCCATCCGCTGCGGCCTGACGGACATCATTCCCACAGAATGCAGCTGTGAACGTCTCATCGGCCTGTTCGGAGCGCTTGGCCGCTGGCAGGAGGACGACAATTATACGCCCCTCCCCGGCGACATCATCTTCTACGACTGGGACGAAAAGCGCCCCGGCGACTGCACCGGCTGGGCAGACCATGTGGGGATCGTAGTCGGGACGAAGTGGCCGTTTGTGAAGGTCATCGAGGGCAACCGGGACGATGCTGTTGCCTACCGCGTCATTCCTCTGGGAGAAATTCACATCCGGGGCTACGGCCTGCCGGACTATGCCGCAATGACAGAAAATACCCCGTAAGCATTGGCTTACGGGGTAAATCTTATTCCTCTTCGTCTAGGATTTCCTTCAATAGCTTTCTTTGCTTGCGCAGTTCCTGCACCAGCGGCAGCATTCCTGTCAGATTGATGATCAGAACAAACACGATCAGACCGATGACCCAGCCCTGCATTCCATTGCCGATCAGGACAAAAATCAGCAATGCGGTCACAAGCAGCCGCATGAAAACAGCCTTCCCAACCGTGCGGATGGCCTTGCGGCACTGATCCTCCCGGTCGTAGATGTCCGGTTCCGGGGTCATTTTCTCGTCAGCCATTATCTTGCCACAAAGCCCACTTTCTTGTAGACCTTCCGCAGGGTCTTCTCGGCAACATAACCCGCCTTCTCGGCACCGGCCTTGTAGACGCTTTCCAGATAGCCCTTGTCCTTCATCAGGCGGGTCGCTTCCTCCCGGATGGGACGCAGAGTCTCCACGACTGCTTCGCCCACGGCGGGCTTGAACTTGCCGTAGCCGCAGCCCGCAAATTCCGTCTCGATCTGATCAAACGTCTTGCCGGTGACGGCGGAGTAAATGGTCATCAGGTTGGCGACGCCGGGCTTGTTCTCCCTGTCGAAGCGGACGCAGTTCTCCGTGTCGGAGTCGGTGATGGCGCGCTTGAACTGGCGCATGATGGTCTCGGGGGTGTCCATCAGCAGGATGCGGCCGGTGTCCTCATTCTCGGACTTGGACATCTTGGCGGTGGGATTGGTCAGGCTCATGATCCGCGCGCCGACCTTGGGGACAAAAGGTTCCGGCAGTTTGAACACGTCGCCGTAAATGCCGTTGAACCGGCGGGCGATGGTATGGCACAGCTCCACGTGCTGCTTCTGATCCTCGCCAACAGGCACCAGATCGGGCTGGTACAGCAAAATGTCCGCCGCCATCAGAGCGGGATAGGTGAACAAACCGCCGTTGATGTTGTCCGCATTCTTGGCGGACTTGTCCTTGAACTGGGTCATGCGGCTCAGTTCGCCGAACATGGAGTAGCAGTCCAGCACCCAGCCCAGCTCCGCGTGCTGGTGGACATGGCTCTGGATAAACAGGGTGTTCTTTTCCGGGTCAAGGCCGCAGGCGATGTACTGTGCCAGCTGCTCCAGCGTCCGTCTGCGCAGGTCAGCCGGATTCTGACGCACGGTGATGGCGTGGAGGTCTGCCATGAAATAGAAGCAGTCATAGTCGTTGGCGCGTTCCGCCCAGTTTTTCACTGCGCCTAAGTAGGAACCCAGTGTCAGATCTCCGGAGGGCTTGATGCCGGAGAGCATTCTCTTTTTCGGTGCAGCAGTTTCGGTAATAACCTCACTCATGGTCGTCACATTCCTTTTTTCAAATCTATAGTGCTATTCTAGCACAGCCCGAGAGGTTCCGCAAGGGGGTATTTTACTACGAATGAAAGCAATTTCTCATTCCGGTGCGTACTTGATTTCTCCCCTGCCCTATGCTATACTTTATGACAAAGAAAATGAAAAAGAGGTAGTTAGTTATGGATTATCAGGCGCTTGCCGAATTACTTTTTCCCGACGTGACCGAAACGCCCGAGCAGCTGGAAGCCCGGTTCCCCCAGCGCGACCTTCCTGAGGGTGCGGTGGTTTCCCGGATGGCTCCCTCCCCTACCGGATTTGTCCATCTGGGCAATCTGGTGCAGGGTACGATTTCGGAGCGGATGACCCACCAGTCCGGCGGCGTGCTGTACCTCCGGGTAGAGGACACCGATGCCAAGCGGGAGATTCCCGGTGCGGTGGAGGTGCTGATCAACACCCTGAAATTCTACAACATCAACTTTGACGAAGGTGCCACCGTGGACGGCGACGACGGCGCTTATGGCCCCTACCGTCAGCGTCAGAGAGCCGCAATTTACCACGTTTATGCCAAAAAGCTGGTGTCCGAGGGCAAAGCCTACCCCTGCTTCTGCACAGAGGACGAGCTGTCCGCCCTTCGGGAAAAACAGGAAGCGAACAAGGAGACCACCGGCTACTACGGCAAATACGCCGTCTGGCGCGACCGTCCCATGGAGGATATTCAGGCGCAGCTGGCCGCCGGAAATCCTTGGGTCCTGCGGTTCCGTTCCGAGGGCAGCATTGACCGCCAGTTCAAATTCGACGATCTGGTAAAGGGCAAGCTGACCATCACGGAGAACAACGTCGATCACGTGCTCCTTAAATCCGATGGCATTCCCACCTACCACTTCGCCCACGCCGTGGACGATCACCTCATGCGCACCACCCACGTCGTCCGGGGTGACGAGTGGCTGCCCAGCCTGCCCTTCCACATTCAGCTGTTTCAGGCGCTGGGCTTCAAGCTGCCCAAGTACGTCCACATCGGGCCGCTGATGAAGATGGATGGCAGCTCCAAGCGCAAGCTGTCCAAGCGCAAGGACCCTGAGCTGGCGCTGACCTACTACAAGGCCGAGGGCTTCCCCATCCCCTCCGTGCGGGAATATATCATGACCGTTCTGAACTCCAATTTTGAGGATTGGCGGCGGGCGAACCCCGACGCGGACATTGAATCCTTCAAGTTCAGCCCCAAGAAGCTGAACCCCGCCGGGAGCCTGTTCGACTACGCCAAGCTGGTGGACGTATCGAAGAACGTCATTTCCCGCATGAGTGCGGAGGACGTGTACGCCCAGCTGTTGGAGTGGGCGAAGGAGTTCGATACCGACTTTGCCGCGAAGCTGGAAGCCGACCCGGACTACGCAAAACGGATTCTCGCCATTGGCCGGGGCGGCAAGAAGCCGAGAAAAGACCTTGCCGTCTGGAAGGACGCCAAGCCTTACATGGGATTCTTCTACGACGAGTATCTGGAAGCGCCCGTCTGGGACGAGAAGTTCTCCAAGGCCGTCATCCGGGACGTGCTGGAACGCTTCCTGAGCGTCTACGACTTTGCCGACGACTCCGCCGCGTGGTTTGCCAAGGTTAAGGAGATTACCGAGGCCATCGGCTTCACCACGGATATGAAAGCCTACAAGGCTGACCCCGCCGCTTTCCCCGGCACCGTGGCCGACGTTTCCACCTTCCTGCGGCAGGCCGTCACCGGAAAGACCGACAGCCCCGACCTGTACACCATTATGCAGATTCTGGGCTACGACCGCACCGTAGCGCGCATCCGTGACTGCATTTCCAATCTTTGATGATCAAAACTGCCCGGCGTCGATTTGACGCCGGGCAAAAATATTATAATTATACAAGCAGCTGGCCGTTGATCACCAGATGAAACGTCAGTCCCAACGCCTGCGCCGCCTTCTGGCACAGAAGCATCCGCTTCATGAAAATTTCCAGATACTCCATCACGGAACCAAGCTCCGTATCCACTGTCAGAATCAGACGGATGCTGGTGTGCTGCTCGTCAAATTCCAGATGGCAGTCCGTTACGGAGTAATTCACCCGGTCGTGGATGTCCAGCGCCACGGTGGCCTTGTCCCGCACTCTGGAACGACGAACGTCGGATTTGTCCGCCAGAATCAGCGCTGCCGCGAAGGCGCTCACCGGCTGGCCGGTGCCTTCGTCGTGGTTGCCGATGGCCGTGACGATGGCGGCGATTTCCTCCGGCGGAAAGTTCATTCTGTCCAGAATCCGGAACGCCATCACCGCGCCGCTCTGGCTGTGATCGACCCGGTTCACAACGTTGCCGATATCGTGGAGATATCCGGCGATCTTCACCAGCTCCACGGTTCTCTCCGGATAGCCCAGCGTTTCCAGAATCCATCCGGCCGTCTGAGCGACCCGTGTCACATGCTGGAAGCTGTGTTCCGTAAATCCAAGGGCTTTCAGCGATGCATCCGCCTGATCGATGTACACCCTGACCGCTTCGTCCTCTTTCACCTGTTCGTAAGTCATATTTTTCCTCCTTGGTATCCCGCCGGGATACCTTCTTTCTCTATCATTTCTGTTTCCTTTTTACTTTATCCAATCTATGTAAAATTTGTTACCGGGAAATTGTAAAGCTTCTTTACAATCACGCCTTCTTCTTTACTTCCCCCGCGGACTGTGCTATACTTTAGGAAACGATTTCCGGTTTACCGGCAAAAATAAGGAGCATCCGCCACTATGTACGAACAATATTCTTCTCAGGAATTTGAAGAAAAATACACCTATTCCGGTAATTTAGGCGCATTCTGGACGCCGGAAAAGACAGCTTTCCGCCTGTGGGCGCCCACTGCCGAGGCCGTTTCCATCCGCCTGTACCGCAGCGGCGACCCGGGTGCCGACGACCTTCTTGCCCAGCTTCGGATGCAGCCCGACGTCTGCGGCACATGGACGGCGGAACGGTTCGGCAACCTGAACGGTATTTACTACACTTACCTCGTCACCGTGGACGGCCAGATCCGGGAGGTCTGCGACCCCTACGCCAGAACCACCGGCGTCAACGGCTGCCGGGGGATGATTCTGGACTTGGCTTCCGTCAATCCCCCGCAGTGGGACACCGATGCAGACCCCCACGCCGGTAAGTCCATCACCGACGCCGTAATTTACGAGCTGCACGTCCGCGACCTGTCCTCTGCCCCCAGCGCCCATATTGCGCACAATGGCAAATTTCTGGGTCTCACCGAAACCGGCACAAAGACCCGGGGCGGCCACCCCACCGGTCTTGACCACATCAAGACGCTGGGCATCACCCATGTCCACCTCCTGCCGATGTATGACTTCGGCTTCACCGACGAAAGCCGCAGCCATCCCCAATACAACTGGGGCTACGACCCGGTGAATTACAACGTCCCCGAAGGGTCTTACGCCACCGACCCGTTTCGCGGCGCTGTCCGTGTGGCGGAGGTGAAGCAGATGGTCAAGGCGCTCCACGACAACGGCCTGAGTGTGGTCATGGACGTAGTATACAACCACGTGTATGACGCAGGGGCGTTCTGCATCAACCAGATCGTCCCCGGCTATTTCAGCCGCATCAGCAGTGACGGCAAATACTCCAACGGCTCCTTCTGCGGCAACGACACCGCTTCCGAGCGGAGCATGGTGCGCAAGTACATCGTGGATTCCGTCTGCTACTGGGCGGACGAATACCACATGGACGGCTTCCGCTTCGATATCGCCAGTCTGATCGACACCGTGACCATCAACGAGATCATGACCGCTGTTCACCGGAAGCACCCCAACGTGATCTTCTACGGCGAGGGCTGGGATATGAAGACCGAGCTGACCAAGCCCGGTGTCCGGCTGGCGGTGCAGACCAATTCCGCGATGGTTCCCGGCTTCGGCTTTTTCAGCGACACCATCCGCGACTTGCTTCGCGGGACTACCTTTGAAAGCACCGCGCCGGGGTTCGTCGCCGGGGCGGTCGTGTCCAAAGAAGCGCTGGAAGCCTGCTTCATGGGAATGCCGTCCTGGGCTGCTCAGCCAGACCAGTGCGTGAACTACGCCTCCTGCCACGACAATACCACTCTCTTTGACCGTATCGCCCTCACTGCCCCGGACGCGCCCGTTGAATCCCGGATTCGGATGAACAACCTCGCCGCCGCGTTTTATATGCTCTCGCAGGGCGTCCCCTTCCTGCAAGCCGGTGAGGAAATGCTCCGCACCAAGCCCGGGAAGCACGGCGGCTTTGACGACAACAGCTATCGCTCCCCGGACAGCGTCAATTCCCTGAAATGGGCGACTCTGGACAAGCCGGAATATCAGGACGTTCTCAGCTACTACAAGGGCCTGATTGCGTTCCGGAAAGCCCACGGGGCGCTTCGCCTGTCTACCCGGGAGGATGTTCAGCGCTGTGTCCACCCGGTGTACTGTGAAAATGAACACTGTGTGGCGTTCCGTATCGACGAGCCGGAGGGAGAGATTTTCGCTGTCTTCAACGCCGACGCCCAGCCCGTCTCCGTTTCCCTGCCGGATGGACATTGGAACGTGAACATCCGGGACGGCCGCGCCGGAACGGGAACCATGGAAACGGTGTCCGGAACGGTTTCCGTCTCCCCCATTTCCGCCATGGTTCTGACCCGCAGAAAAGCCATCGAGGTCGTGGCGGGGCTGATCTGGGACAAAGACAAATTTCTGATCTGCCAGCGCCCGGAAAACAAGGCGCGTGGACTGCTCTGGGAATTCCCCGGCGGCAAAGTGGAAGCGGGCGAAACGCTGCCTCAGGCGCTCCAGCGGGAGTGCATGGAGGAACTGGCCGTCAAGCTGGACGTCCGCGACCGGTTCATGCAGGTCGAACACAAATACCCGGACATTTTCATCCGCCTGACGCTGTTTCACTGCGTTATTTCCGAAGGCGTCCCGCAGGCGCTGGAACACAACGCCCTGCGCTGGATTCAACCCAGCGAGACTAAAAATTTCACTTTCTGCCCCGCCGACGCAGACATTCTGAAAGAAATTGACCGGGTATACGGTGGCAAGAAACCGCTCTGAGAAAGTGCCATCGTCGATTTTCCCAAACGAGCGAACCAATTCTTGACATTTGACAGCATTTTTACTATAATACAAGTAGGAGAAGCCACTGCATTCTCCGAAGGAGGTTCTTTATGGAAAAGAAAATCATCACCATCAGCCGTGAATTTGGTTCCGGCGGACGCACCATCGGCCACAAGGTCGCCGAGCAGCTGGGCATTCCCTTCTATGATAAGGAGCTGGTCAATCAGGTCGCCCTGGAATCCGGCTTCGCCCCCAAGTTTGTGGAAGAGCACGGCGAGCATTCCCCCAGCAGCAGTCTGTTTTCCTACGCTTTCGCCCCCCAGGGCGTTCCCGGCGTGATGAACGGCCTGTCCACAGCCGATTTTCTGTGGAATATCCAGTGCAGCGTGATTCTTCAGCTGGCGGAGAAAGGCCCCTGCGTCATCGTCGGGCGGAACGCGGACTACATTCTGAAGGATCGCCCCGATGCGCTGCATACCTTCATTTTCGCGGATATGGCCTTCCGCGCCGACCGCATCGTCCGTCTGTACGGTGAGTCTGACAAGAGCCCGGAGGCGCGTCTGAACGAGAAGGATAAGCGCCGCCGCGTGAACTATCAGCACTACACCGGCCGCACTTGGGGTCAGTCCCAGAATTATGACATCTGCCTGAATTCCGGCGTCCTCGGCATTGACCAGTGTGTCGATATCATCGTCGGCGCCGTGGAAAATTCCAAAAAGTAAATTACATAGGTTTGCCCTGCACCTTCTGGTGCAGGGCAAATTTCTTCGTTCAGACAGCGGCCGTTTCCTTTTCGGAATCGGCAATGTTGATATTGACGCCGTTGACCTCCACGCTCTCGTCGGCGGAGATCAGAATGTACTTCACGCCGCCGATGACGCGGGTCTCGATCAGGTCGCTCCGGGCGGGGTCTACCTTGATGACCACATCCGGGGTCTTCACCTCAAAATGCTTGTTGTCAATGATGTTCTTGGGGTGCAGGTCGGCCTCGAAGCCGAAGGTCTCGTCGTAGTCCACGCTGAATTTGGCCAGATGCTCCTCGGAAACGCCGCAGGAGGTCAGCACCTCCTTCACGTCCTCCTTGGAGATCATCAGCGGCTCCGGCACTTTGCTCTCCTTGTGCAGCTCGATGCGCTGGCACAGCTGGTCGTGAACGGTCTGCACCACGTCCAGACTGCAATCGTCCCCCAGCGACGTGGTGAGCAGCGCCTCGAAGGACTTCTTCTGCTCGGCGGCGGGCTGGGGCACCGGGGTGTTGAACACCGCCTCGATCAGCGCGTCCTGAGAGGCCGTAATGTCGTGGGTGTAGTACAGGGCGTTATAAATATTGGTCGCCCGGTCGTCAAAGGCCGGAAACAGGAATCCCAGCGCGGGGGCGGAGACCATCTGGTTCATCGCGCCGTCGTGGAACAGCTTTTCCTCCGGGACGTAGTGAAGATTCGCCTTGGTCTGCTTGACGGGGCAGATGGCGCAGAGAATAAAGGTGTAGGTCTCGTCGGAATTGTCCGCCTGAGAATCACCGTCCTTGCTCTTGAAGGGGACGTCGTAGCTGTCGCAGCACAGCAGAATCAGGTAATTGCCCTCGATGGTAACGGTGTCGATGATCTTCTGGCAGAATTCCCGGCGAAGCGCGTCGTCCGCCAGCTTGGTCTCCCGCAAATCCATGAGCATTTTATGCTCCGGGGAGCCTGCCACCTGACTTGTCTTGAAGGTGATGTCAATGAGATTCTTGCCGATGGCGCCGGAAAGGGAGCGGCGCAGAAGGGCAAAATATTTGTCGGACTCATTTTCCGGCATGATGCCGGTACTCTGGCGGAACTCGGAGATGACCTCCTTGTTGTCGTTCACATAGCAGCCGTAAATGGCCGTGATATTGCTGCGATCCCGCCGCAGATGCCGCCGGATCTCGCCGATTTCCTTATCGTTCATGGTTTTCCCTCGCTTGTATGTTGAAATGCACGGACATTATATCACATCAAAACGGAAAAATCCAGTCAAAATCGAAGGCGGGCGCTTACGCCCGCCTTCGTCAGGTTATATTTCTGGGAGTGCCCTCGGGTTGCAATCCTTTATGCTCATGTGAGAATAAGTGTCCACAATGCGCTGATATTCCTCGTTCGTAATGGGTGTCAGGTCTTGTTTCATGATGTCAAAATCTCTGTCCCGATACCACTGGTCATTATGGACGTTGTAGACAATGCTCTCTATCGGGACTGCAGTTTTGTTTTCCACCTGATAATAGGTACTGCTGCTTCCGCCGGAACCCTCGCCCCAGTACTCCAGAACATTTCCCGCGCACAAATAAAGCGTACTTCCGCTCAGAATTTCCCGCGCGGTGCCGTTCTGAACGCCAGCCACATTGCTAAGCGTCTTGTCCCTGTTAAACAGCAACAGTTCATCCTGCCCGTCGCCGTCCAGGTCACGAAGCGCGTAGTATTTTATCCAAGCGGCTTTGGGTTACAATCCCAGAAGGACATACCGGGATAAGTGTTAACGACCCGATTATACTCTTCCTCAGTGATGGGCGTCAGATTTTCTTCATAAAAGTCGTAATTACTATCCCGGTAGCATTGGTTTTCATCGATATTATAAATAATGCACTCAAACGGAACTGCTGTGTGGTTTTCCACCCGGTAATACGTCCGCTGTTCCGCGCCGGAACCACCATCCCATTCTTCCAGAACATTGCCTTCGCAAAGATCAAGCACATTGCCGGACAAAATCTCCTGCGCAGTGCCATTTTGAATTGCGGCCACCTTCATCAAAGTTTCTCCTGAATTATACAGCAGCAATTCATCCTGTCCGTCGCCGTCCAGATCACGTAGCGCATAGTATTTTATGGAACTCGTGTCGATGGTGGAAAGATACCCTTCATAATCGGCCAGTGCCGGGTCGTAGCTCCCGGCACTGGCGTCTGCGAATGGTGTAATGGCAATGGGAAGACTGGCGGCGGTGCTGTAAATTTCGTCCTCCGACCAGTTTTCGTCGGTGATCGGCGCGAGGTCGTTCTCGCCCGTTCCCCGGAACCAGGGGTGATCCGGGTCTGTCGCCGCGTCAAACCGGATAAGGCTGTCCGTGACAAGCTGTCCCCTGCTCAGGTGGCAGTACACATAGTCCGCGGACGCCGCGCCGTTCGACCCGATGTTCAGAATGCGGTAGCCTTCCCGCAGCTCATAGGAATTCCGATCCCAGCCGGTGAACACATGCACCAGCTTGCCGTCCACCAGAGAATACAGGTCGTAAATGACCTGCCGTTCGGCGTCGTTGGTGATGACCAGCTCGTCCGTGCCGTCATTGTCCAGATCAAGGAGCGCATAGCCCAACTCGCTGGGGGAGGTTGCGTAGCTCACCAGAATGCTGATGTCCGCGTTGCTGCACGCCTCCCCGCCCCAGTGTTCCGTCAGGGCGGTGACATATTTGGCGATGACCGGCTGGTAGGCTTCCGGAATCGCGGTGCCGCTTTCGGTTGGCGCGGTGGTTTCAACGGGGGCGTTCTGGGTTCTCGGGGCGAGGGACAGGTCAAAGGTGTTGGCAAAGGCTTCCAGCGCCGCCTTTCCCGTCTGGGTGTCCCCCGTCGTGGCGTTCATCACAACGATTACGACAACGGAGTCGCCGGTGTCCGTCAACACTAGGGAATTGTTCTGCCCCACGGCAATGAGGACATCCGTCCCGGCGGTGGTGACATAGTTCGACCACTGGTAGTCGCTCGTATTCTCGATTTCCCAATAGGCCGTGGAGAGGGTCTGCTTCATGGCGCGGTACACCCGGTATTCTATGGGGTAGTCTACGCCGCTGACCGTGGTCGCGCCCCAGAATTCAAAATTGCCGTCGGCGGAATAGCTGGGATTGCTGGTGGTCACGTCCCCGTTCCCGGAGGCTTTGACCATGCTTCTGACATTCAACGCGGTGAACATTTCCTCGGTGGTATCCGGGGAAATTCCGTCTCCGACCTTGTTCAGGCCGTATTTTGTGCAGATTTCGTCCACCTTCTGCGCCATTTCCGTATTCCGGCAGCCATAGGCGCGGTACGCTTCGGAGAGGGTCTGATCGACGTCGCCGGTGGCGTTGTAGCTCTGGACGTAGTCCTTGATCTCCATGCTGGCCTTGTAATTTGCCGAGGATAGCAGGCTTTCCAGCGTCAGCGGCGCGGTAGGGACATTGGACATGGACGGCGAAGCCTTATCCGTCCGTCCGAGGACAAAAATACCCAATAGCACCACCGCAAACAGCGCCGCGGCGGCGGGAATGATCGTCCACCAGCGCTGAGACGATGCTTTCTGCTGATGCGCGCCCCGGCGATGGGGCTTTTCGGCGGGAAGCTGGGCTTCCAGAGCCGCGCGCATTCTGGCTCTCTGGGCAGGCGTGGGGTTGACCGTGTTCAAAGCGTCACAAATCACTTGACTTTTCATCTGTCAGCACCTCCTAACATGGTCATAAGCTGCTTTCTTGCCCGGGACAGGCGGCTGCGGACGGTGCTTTCCGGACAGTTCTGATGGGCAGCAATTTCCGCAGTGGTGTATCCCTCGTAGTAGTACAGATAAACGACGTCCTTGTAGTCCTGGGGCAGCGCCAGAATGGCGTCCAGCACGTCGTTTCCCGTCTCCGTCCGCTCCTGGGGCAGGGACGTGTAATCGTCTATGTTCTCATTTTTTCGCCACCACTTTTTCAGGGTGTCCTTGCAGAGGTTTGACGCCGTGATAATGAGCCACGCCTTTTCGTGGCGTTGGTCTGCAAAGGGTTTTCCGTTGGACATCAGCCGCAGGAAGGTCTCCTGGGTCATATCCTCTGCTTCCGGGGCGTTTTTCATGTATGCATAGCAGACACGGTAAACGGTGTCTACCTGGCGGTCATAGATTTCCATGATTTCTTTGTTGGTGCGCAGCAAAGTAGGCATTTGCCTTCCCCTCCTCTCAGATAGGAAACGATTGAGCCGGTCAAAACGTTGCATGGGTGAATATTTTTTCGCAAAAACGCTGTCATCCCGCCGCGGCGGGATGACAGCGCTTCCTTTTTCAGCTCCACAGGCATTTCCAGTTCTGAACAAAGTATTCCACGCCGGAATAAACCGTGGTGAGCACAATAACACCGATAACGACCCAATTGAGTACGGTCACGCCGGGCAGCGCCATCATGACGCAAAGCCCCACCATGGTGCTGGCGGTCTTGACCTTGCCGCTCCATCCGGCGGCGATCACATGCCCCTTCTGGACGGCGATCAACCGCAGTCCCGTCACGGCAAATTCCCGGGTCAGCACGATCATCAGCGCCCAGGCGGGAAACACGCCCCACTGGCAGAACATGCACATGGCGGCAATCACCAGCAGCTTGTCAGCCAAAGGGTCAAGGAATTTTCCAAAATCTGTGACTTGGTTATAATGCCGGGCGATATAGCCGTCCAGGGAATCCGTCAGGCTGGCAACAATAAAAATTGCGAGGGAAACGTACATCCACATTCCCGGCACGCCGCCGGATAAGTACATGGTCACCATAAACGCCGGGATCATTGCCACCCTCACCAGCGTGATTTTACTTGCCAGCGTCATGCTTCTTCCTCCACTACGTAGCCGCACAGATCGCCGTCGGTGCAGCCGTCAATTTTTACCATAACAAAATCGCCCTTGTGAACCGGCTCGTCGGACGCAATCCAGACCCGGCCGTCAATGTCCGGGGAGTCGGCGAAGGTGCGGCCGTAGAACTGCCCGCTTTCCTCGTCGTAGCCGTCCACCAGAACCTCCATGGTCTTGCCCAGCTTTTCGGCGTTGTAGGCGTCCATGATTTCCGATTGCAGCATTTCCACGATCTCCGCCCGCTTGACGGCGGTGTCCGTGTCCACATGCTCCATTTGCGCGGCGGGGGTGCCTTCCTCCGGCGAGAACGCAAACGCGCCGACCCGCTCCAGGCGTTCCTCCCGCAGGAAATCGCACAGCTCGGCAAATTCTTCCTCGCCCTCGCCGGGCAGGCCGGTGATCAGGCTGGTGCGGATCACCAGTCCGGGAATTCCGGCTCTCAGCCTTGCGAACAGGGCTTTCAGAAACGCCCCGTCCCCCCGGCGGTTCATCAGCTTCAGGATTTTGCTGTTGCAGTGCTGGATGGGAATGTCCAGATATTTGACGATTTTCGGCTCGGAGGCCATGACCTGAATGAATTCGTCGTCAATTTCGTCGGGATAGACGTAGTGGACGCGAATCCAGTGCAGTCCGTCGATCTCGCAGAGCTTCCGCAGAAGCTCCGGCAACAGACGCTTATGACCGGGCAAGTCTGTGCCGTAACGGCTGGTGTCCTGCGCGACCACGATCAGCTCCTTCACGCCGCTGTCCGCCAGCATCCGGGCTTCGTAAAGCACGTCGTCCATCTGGCGGCTGCGGTATTTGCCCCGAAGGGAGGGAATGACACAGTAGGAGCAGTGGTTGTCGCAGCCCTCGGCGATTTTGATAAAGGCGTAGTGTCCCGCCGTGGTCATGATGCGTCCCGTTTCTACTTCCGGGGCGTCGATGGAGCCGAAGTCCACCACCTGTTCCCCATTCAGGAGCTTTTCGATGGCGGGAACGATTTCCGTGTAGCTGCCGGTACCCAGAATGCCGTCCACCTCGGGCATTTCCTTCAGAATGTCCCCCTGATACCGCTGGGACAGGCAGCCGGTGACCAGGATTTTGCCCACCAGGCCCTCCGCCTTCAGGGCGGCGGTCTGCAAAATGTAGTCGATGGCTTCGGATTTCGCCGAGTCGATAAAGCCGCAGGTGTTGATGACCACCACGTCGCTGCCGACCACATCCGACTTGACGGTATGTCCCGCCTCCTGCACCCGATACATCATCCGCTCGCAGTCCACCTGATTCTTGGCGCAGCCGAGGGAGATAAAACCAATATTTGCCATAATTCAGAATTCCTCCTGAAAATCTTCTGTGTCAAAGGAAAGCGCATCCAGCGCACGCCGGATGGTCCCGTAACTGTGACCCCGGCGGATCAGCGCGTCAACGGCACGCCTGACCTGCTTTTCATCGGAGTCCGCAACCAGACGGCTTTTCAGAAACGCCGTGATTTTCTCCGTCTGGTCTGGGTAGTCCGCAAGTGCCTCGTCCCAGTATTCTTTTGGGATACGTTTCTCGTAAAGCGCCTGCTTGGCGCGCATCAAGCCGTAGCCCTTGGAGATGCAGGAACTGACCACCTGCTCCGCCGTCGCCCGGTCGTCTACCAGATGCAGATCTTCCATCCATGCAACTGCCTCTTTGGCCTGCTGGGGGTCTTCCCCCTTTCGCACCAACCGGGCTTCCAAGTCCCGGCGGGAAACGCTGGCCGCGGAGACAATGCGGACTGCCCGCATTTTGGCAGACATCTGCCCGGCGGCGGTGCGGAGGGCTTCCGCCTCCTGCTCGTCCAGCTCTTTGCCGGAATAGAGTGCGAAATCTTCCACCGTCTGGCGGTACAGTCCCATTTTGCTGCCGTCGTCAAAGGTCACCCAATAGCGCCCTGCCCGGTCCGGAGCCGTTTTCAGGGACTCAACCTTCATCGTCGAAATCGTCGGCACTGACGGCTACCGCTTTATCGGCGGCCTTGGCGGGGGCTTTGGGCGCGCCGTTGTTCAGCTTCCACAGGTTCTCCCGCACCTCGGCTTCCACCTTCTCGGCGATGTCGGGGTTGGCGATGAGGTAATCCTTCACGGAGTTCGCGCCCTGACCGATGCGCTCGTCGCCCATGGAGAACCAACTGCCGCTCTTCTGGATGATGTCCAGCTGAACCGCCAGATCCACCAGCTCGCCCCACTTGGAAATGCCCTTGCCGTAGAGAATTTCAAACACGGCTTCCCGGAAAGGCGGCGCGACCTTGTTCTTGACCACCTTGACGCGGGTCTTGTTGCCGATGACGTTATTGCCCTCTTTGATGGACTCAATGCGGCGCACGTCCAGACGGACAGAGGAATAGAATTTCAGAGCGTTGCCGCCGGTGGTGGTCTCCGGGTTGCCGTACATCACGCCGATCTTCATACGCAGCTGGTTGATGAAGATGACCACACAGTTGGTCTTGGCGATGGTGCCTGCCAGCTTCCGCAGCGCCTGAGACATCAGACGCGCCTGCAGGCCGACAAAGGTGTCGCCCATTTCGCCCTCGATTTCCTGCTTGGGAACCAGCGCGGCAACGGAGTCCACGACCACCGCGTCAACGGCACCGGAGCGAACCAGCGCGTCGGTGATCTCAAGCGCCTGCTCGCCGGTATCGGGCTGGGACACCAGCAGATTGTCCGTATCCACGCCCAGCGCAGCAGCATACACAGGGTCAAGGGCGTGTTCCGCGTCCACGAAGGCCACTTCGCCGCCCCGCTTCTGGGCTTCCGCCAGAATGTGCAGCGCCAGTGTGGTCTTACCGGAGGATTCGGGGCCGTAGATCTCAATGATTCTGCCCTTGGGCACGCCGCCGATACCCAGCGCCGCATCCAGCGCCAGAGAGCCGGTGGGGATGGCCTCCACGTTCATTTCCGGGCGGTCGCCAAGGCGCATGACCGTGCCCTTACCGAAGTTCTTGTCGATCTGGGCAAGGGCCGTCTGCAATGCCTTTTTCTTGTCCGACGCGGGGGCGGGGGCTTCATAAACCGTTTTCTTTGTAGCCATAATCAATCTTCCTTCCTGCCGTACTGGGCAAGCACGGCACGTTCTCTGTCATTATAATCTCTGGTTCGTTCCAGAATGGTATACCCATTTTCTTCCAGAATCCGGCACACATCGTCTCCCTGACCCATGCCGAACTCGAAGCAGACAAATCCGCCCTTCTTCAGCGCGGGCGTGTAGTTCTCCACGATGGCGCGGTAGAAGTCCAGACCATCCTCCCCGCCGTAAAGCGCCATTTCCGGCTCAAAGTCCCTGACGCTGTGGGGAAGCGCCTGCATTTCCGCCCCGGTAACGTAGGGCGGGTTGGAGACGATCATATCATATTTCCCGAGAAATGCCGGGGCTTTCTTCGTGGCGTCCGCCTGAACGCACCGCACCCGCCCGCCGAGACGGTTCAGGCCGGTGTTTTCCTTGGCGATGGCCAGCGCCTCCATGCTCAAATCTGCCAGCGTCACCTTCGCGTCCTTGACCCGGCTGGCAATGGCAAGGCCGATACAGCCGGAACCGCAGCACAAATCCAGAATCCGGGGATCCTGCTCCAAAAACAGCGCCTTGCGGATGGCAAGCTCGGCCACGGCGCAGGTATCGTCCCGGGGAATCAGCACATCCGGCGTCACCCGAAGGGGCAGGCCGTAAAACTCCCACTCCCCCAGCACGTAGGCCAGCGGCTCCCCGTCCAGCAGCCGCCGGACGGCGCGGCTCATATCCCGGCAGACTTGCTCCGACGCATACAGGTCACGGTCTGCCAGAATGGCTTCCGGACTTTTCCCGGAAAAATGGCACAGCAGCTGCCGCGCCATCATCCCCGCCGTCTGGGCGTCCTCGGTTTCCAGCAGCGCATGGCGGGTGTCCAGATACAGCTGGCCGTATTGCTTCACCAACGATCAGAACCCTCCTTCTCCGGCAGCACGGCCTGTACCGCCGCAATGCCCACCTCAATCATGGAGTCGTCTGGCTCGTTGGTGGTAAAATGCTGCATCCACATGCCCGGCGCAGAAAGCGCCCGGGTAAAAGCGTTGTCGTTTCTTCCGCACCAGCGGTTGATCTCGTAGGTGATGCCCACCACCACCGGCAGGAGCAGCAGCTTGAAGACGATCATCAGCATCCGATAACCGAAGGTGCCGCGGATGGTTTCCAGTCCGGGGAAGATCGCCAGCAGCGCCGACGACGCGATGGAAAACACAAGAATGGAGATCACCATGACCACCAGAAGGAAGCTGGTGCCGCACCGGGGGTGCAGCCGGGTCATCTTACGCACATTTTCCACCGTCAGGGGTAGTCTTGCCTCGTAGCAGCGGATGGTCTTATGCTCCGCGCCATGGTAGGAAAACACCCGCTTCATATCCGGCATCCGGGACACCAGAATCATATAGGCCATGAAGATCACCATGCGGATGACGCCCTCCACCAGATTCAGAAGCAGCGTACTGGTAATGATTTTGTCAAAAAATCCGCCGATGACCATGGGCAGCAGGAAAAACAGGCCGATGGAAAGCAGCAGTCCCATGGCCACGGCAATGCCGACGATGGCCTTCTGAAAGGCTTCGCTTCCAAGCTTCTTTTCCAGCCACTTGTCAAATTTGGACGGCTCCTCCTGCATTTCGTCGGGAGCCAGATCAGCAGACCTTAGCAGCGCCTTCACGCCCACGATCTGCGCGTCGAAGAAGTTGAAAATGCCCCGGATAAACGGCCAGTTTTTCCAGGAGTCGGGCGGGTTCAGCTTCCGCGGCGAAACCTCCACGGTCAAGCCGTCCTTGCCCCGGATGACGATAGCGTCCTTCTCCGGCCCACGCATCATGATGCCCTCGATCAGTGCCTGACCGCCGATCATGGTCTTGAATTTTTCACAGTTCTCGGTTTCTTTGTTTGCCATGGTTTCTCCTTAATGTTCCGCCGGAAGACGGATGGTCACCAGCGTGCCGCCGCCCTCGGCGTTTTCCAGCGTCAGCGTGCCACCGTGCATTTCCACGATCTCGTCGCACACCGCAAGGCCAATGCCCGTGCCCCGGACGCTGGAGCTGCCCTTGTAGAATTTTTTCTTCACCAGCGGCAGCTCGTCCTCCGGAATGCCGGGGCCAAAGTCCCGGATATAGACGATCACATCTTTGCCGTCATAGGACATGGAGGCCTCAATACGCTTGCCCGAGCCGCCATGCTTGGCGGCGTTGTCCAGAAGATTCAGGAACACCTGCCGCATCCGCTGGGGGTCGCAGGGAATTTCCGGAATGTCCTCGTCGTTGTCCAGATAGACCAGTTGAATGCCGTCCTGTGCCAGACGGCCACCATACATATACACCGTGTCCTCGAATTCACCCCGGATATCCGTCATTTCCACGGCCAGCGTCATGCGGCCGTCCTGCATCCGGGTGAAGTCCAGCAAGTCCATAACCATTTCCGTCAGGCGCTTTGCCTCGCTGGAAATGATCTTCATTCCCTGCCGGGTGTCGTCGTTCAGGTCGTCTCCGGCCAGCAGCGTCTCGCTCCATCCGTTGATAACGGTCAAAGGGGTGCGCAGCTCATGGGACAGCTGGGAGACGAACTCCGCCTGCATTTTTTCGTTCTGGGCGATTTTTGTGGACATTTCATTGATGGTGTCCGCCAGATCGCCGATCTCATCCTTGAAGGGCGTCTGAATCTGGACGCCGTAGCTGCCGGAGGCGATTCTCTGGGCTTTTTCCGTGATCTCCGCCACAGGATTTAAGATGGAGCGGATGCAGTAGCCGCTGCTGAGCAGCACCACCGCCAGCACCACCGTCAGCACAAAGCAGCAAACCAAGCACACCAGAATGATCTGCCTGTTCACCAGCCGGGTGGAGGTCACGTAGCGCAGCACGCCGATGACCTCGCCGTTGGAATAGATCATGGGACAGGAAACCGCCATGATGCGTTCTCCGGTGTCCGGGTCGCGGCCGATGTAGGAGCTTTTGTCCCGGATGCTGATGGCGTCCCAGATATCCGACGTGCTGGGAGACGGCCCCGCCCAGGGGCCGTAGGAGGACGCCACGAGACTGCCCTGATTGTTGATAAATTGCAGCTCAATTTTGCCCTTGTCCTCAAAGGTCTTGGCATAGGTGATACAGGACTGGTAGTAATCGCCGTAGTCCTGATTGATATAGTCGGCAAAAAAATCCGTAGTGGTTTTCGCCCGGTTTTCCATGTCAGACTGCATGTTGGAGTAGTAGTAGGTGGCGTAGGACGCCGTTACCGCCATCACGCACACCAGCCCCAGGGCGAAGACAACGCCGACGGTGTTCAGCAGCCAGCGTCTTCGCAGGCCGCCCGTCTTTTTCATGGACTTCATGTTCATTCCGGGTTAGGCGCCCCACTTGTAGCCCAGACCCCAGACCGTGGTGATATAGGTGGGATTGGAAGTATCGTCCTCGATTTTCAGGCGGAGACGGCGGATGTTCACGTCCACGATCTTCAGCTCGCCCTCGTAATCCCGTCCCCAGACGGCAGAGAGAATGTCCTCCCGGGAAAGCGCTCTGCCCGGATTCTGCATGAACAGCTTCAGGATCGCGTACTCCACCTGCGTCAGGCGGATACGGTTCCCGTTCTTCTCCAGCGTGTGGTTGCGGGTGTTCATCACGAAGGGTCCCTGGGTCAGCAGCTCGGAGCTGGCGGAACTGTCGCCGCCGATACGGCGGTACAGCGCGTCAATGCGGGCGGTCAGCTCGGCGGGAGAAAAGGGCTTGGTGACATAGTCGTCCGCGCCGGTCATCAGGCCGGTGACCTTGTCCATCTCCTGCGTGCGGGCAGTGAGCATGATAATGCCCATCTGCTTGTTGGAGGCGCGGATACGGCGGCAGACCTCAAAGCCGTCCATGTCCCCCGGCACCATAATATCCAGAATGGCAACGCCAATGTCCGGGGTCTGAGCGATGGCGTCCAGCGCCTCCTGACCGTTCCCCGCCTCGATGGCGTCGTACCCCGCCCGCTTCAGGTTAATGACCACAAAGCTTCGGATATTCAGTTCATCTTCCATAATCAATACTTTTTTCATATGACACCCCTCAAGTCTCTCCCGTTTTCCAATCCTGCTGAATCAGATGGAAGTTGTTGATAAGTTGATTCTCTGTAATGCCGAATTCCGCCGCATTCGCCTCCAGCTTCGCGGCGTAGACCACGCCCTCTGCCCGATAGAAGGCAAACCGGCCGTCCACCGTGGCGTCTTCCTCCCGGCTTCCGCCGGTGAGTACGTAGATGGAAAACACGTCCAGCGCCTGCCGGTAATCCTCGTCCCACACGTAGAACGTATACTTACCGCCCTCCTGCTCCACCGATACCCGCGGCGCCCAGCTGCTCGCCAGCTGCATGTACCAGCCGCCTAAGTAATTGTGGAAGGTAAAGAACTTGTCCATCTCCCTGCCCTCCAGATCCATGGCGAACCAGCGGATGAGGAACTTCTGCTTGCCCTCCTGTTCCGGGAAGACACGCTTCATGGTGATCAGGCTGGGAAGCTCCATCACGCCGTCGCCGTCGATGTCCTCGGCGTAGACGTAATAGTTCCGCAAGGTCTGGACGCTGGTGTCCGACTCCCGGGAATAGGAAATATTGGAAAAGCGGTCGTTTCTCCAAGCAAATACGTCGGTTACGATGGCGCTGTTATTCACCGCGCTGGCGACGAACACCGCGGGCGTTCCGCCCAGCAGCCGTCCCACCGTGATCCGCCGGATGTGGGTCGCGTCCTCCGACACGTTGACCTCCACCGAGCGTTCAATATTGCCGTCCTGCATCCGGTACAGCACCGCAGAGCCTGTCCCGGTTTCCGATTCACCGGGAAGAATGACCATCAGCTCGCTGCATCCGTCGTCATTCAAGTCGCAGGTGATAAATTTGGAGTAACCCACCATCATCAGCTGCTCGGCGCTGCCGCTGGAAAAGGAGTACACCGACACACTGCGCAGCACCTGATCGCTGAGCTGCCGCCCGACCACCAGCTCGTAGCCGGGGGCGTTGTCCATCTGCACGTATTCCACCTGCTCAAAGGCGGAGCCATTGCTCTGGATGACCTCCATCAGGCGGCACGTGCCGTCCTCCTCCTGCCGGAAAATCAGCACCTGCAAAGGGTTGGCAGAGTTTCCCTGGGCAAAGACGATATATTCCTCCACGCCGTCGCCGTCCAGATCTGCCATCTGCACCGTCTGCTGGTTTTCTCCGGAGACCGGTGCGGAGTAGCTCAGGCCGTACATGGCGGAATCGATGGCGGATTGCAGGCTGTCATACTCCTTCGACCGCTTGGGCAGCGCATACATTTCATCCACCGTCTGCAAAGCGCAGCCGGTCAGCAAAAGCGACGCGAGGATAAGCAGCGGAAACAGCCATATTCGCTTTTTCACGGCATCAACTCCTCTTGATTGATTATTATACCACAATATGTTCTAAAAGAAAAGCTATTTCAGCACAACATTTGCTTCTCCGAGCACATTTTTCAGCTCAGAAAGCATACCTTCCCGGATGCAGCACCGGGTACCCCGGCGTCGTCTTGTGTCCGCAAAGTAAAGCACCGCTGTGCTGTCCCCCGGGAACATGTTCAGGATGCACCGGATCTTGGGATACAGCATTCCTTCCTCCCCCGGCAGGCGGAGATACAGCGTGCCGCTCTTGTTCACATTCTGCGGCTGCTCCGGCGGCGCGCTGCCGTCGGCGTAGTCCGAAATGGGGCGGGCGCGGTTGATGACGATCTGCGGCTCTTTATCGTCCCGAAGAGACAGCCGCCCGGTGATGACCACGGCGCTGTTTTCCCGGAGGTAGCCGCCGTACTGATCCAGCACATTGGAAAATGCCAGCATCTCTATGGACGCCGTATCGTCCTCCACCGTGACATACGCCATCATGGAATTGTTCCGGGTAGTTTTCATTTTCACGGTCTGGACGATGCCCGCCACGCTGACGATCTGATCATCCTGGAAGCCGTTGTCCTCTTCCATAAGGCTGCCGATGTGCACCACATGGGTGTTGCGCAGATAGGGCCGGTAATCGTCCATAGGATGGCCGGAAATGTAGATGCCGGTGGTCTCCTTCTCCATGGAGAGAAGCTCCCCCTTGTCAAGCTCCTTGAGCTTGGGGATCGGCACCTTGCCCGCCTCGTCGTCCTCGTCCAGCATGGCGAACAGACCCATCTGCCCTTCCAGATTCTTCTTCCGGGAGGCGGACACGCTGTCCATCATTTGGTCGTACACTGCCAGAAGTTCGCTGCGGTGATAGCCGAAGCAGTCCATCGCGCCGCACTTGATGAAGTTTTCCACGGCGCGCTTGTTCAGCTCGCCCTCCCCCATCCGTTCCAGAAAATCTTCCAGAGAGCGGAAAGCGCCGCCCTCCGCCCGTTTGGCCGCCATGGAACGGATAAGACCGCGGCCTACGTTTTTCACCGCGCCGAGGCCGAAGCGGATGGCGTCGCCCTCGACGGTGAAGTAGTCCTCAGAATGGTTGATGTCCGGCGGCAGGACCGGGATTCCCAGCTCCCGGCACTCGGCGATATAACCGGAGATTTTGGTGGCAGAGTCCAGAACGGAGGTCATCAGCGCCGCCATGTACTGCCTTGGATAGTGGCACTTGAGGTAGGCCGTCTGGTAAGCGACCACGGCATAGCACACCGCGTGGGCCTTGTTAAAAGCGTAATTGGCGAAATCCACAATTTCGTCGTAAATCGACTGTGCCACCGCCTCGGGTACGCCCCGAGCGATACAGCCGTCGATTTTCTGTTCCCGGTCGCCGTAAACGAAGGTCTTCCGCTCGGCGTCAATGATCTTCTGCTTTTTCTTGGAAATTGCCCGGCGGATATTGTCCGCCTGACCCATGGAGTAGCCGCCCAGAGTCCGGAAAATCTCAATGACCTGCTCCTGATAGACGATACAGCCGTAGGTCACCTTCAGAATTGGCTCCAGAAGGGGCGTTTTGTAAGTCACTTTCCCGGGGTTGAACTTATTTTCAACGAACTTGGGAATGGATTCCATAGGGCCGGGGCGGTAGAGTGCCACAATGGCCGTCAGATCTTCGATGGAGGTGGGCTTCATGCTGACGCACACCCCGGTCATGCCGGTGGATTCCATCTGGAAAACGCCTTGCGTCTTGCCCTCGGCCAGCATAGCAAAGGTCTCCGGGTCGTTGTCCGGCACTTTTGCAATCTGAAAATTGGGATTTTCCTGCCGCGCCAGCGCTTCTGCATCCTGAATCACCGACAGGTTCCGCAGACCCAGAAAGTCCATTTTCAGAAGTCCCAACTCTTCAATTGTGGTCATGGTGTACTGGGTGACCACGGTATCGTCGTTCCGGGACAGCGGTACATAGGTATTGACCGGCTGCGCCGTGATGACCACGCCGGCGGCGTGGGTGGACGTGTTCCGGGGCATTCCCTCCAGACGCATAGCCGTGTCGATGAGCGTTTTTACCCGCTGGTCGCCGTCGTACATCTCCTTGAGTTTGGGGGAAATCTTCATAGCCTCCGCCAGCGTCAGGTGGAGCGGCATGGTGGGCACCAGCTTGGCCACCACGTCCGTCTCCGCGTAGGAGAAGTTCAGCGCCCGGCCAACGTCCCGGATGGCGCCCCGGGCGGCCATGGTGCCGAAGGTGACGATCTGGGCGACGTGATTCGCGCCGTATTTCTCCATGACGTATTCCATGACCTCGCCCCGACGCTCCGGGCTGAAATCCGTATCGAAATCCGGCATACTCACCCGTTCCGGGTTAAGAAACCGCTCGAAAATGAGGTTATACTTCATGGGGTCGACTTCCGTGATGTGCATACAGTATGCCACAATGGAAGCCGCACCGGAACCGCGTCCCGGCCCCACGGGAATGCCGTTGACCTTGGCGTAGTGGATAAAGTCCCAGACGATGAGATAGTAGTTTACATAACCCATCCGACTGATGACGCCGATCTCATATTCCAGCCGCTCCCGGTATGCTTCGGGCGCGTCAGGATACCGCTCGGCAAAGCCCTCAGCGCACAGCTTACGGAAATATTCCTCGTCCGTATACCCCTCCGGCACCGGGTAAGAGGGCAGATGATATTCGTGGAAGGTAAATTCCAGATTACACCGCTCGGCAATGCGGACGGTGTTTTCAAAGGCTTCCTCGCAGCCGGGGAACAGCCCTTTCATCTCGTCTTCGCTCTTGAGGTAGAACTCCTGCGTCTGGAATTTCATCCGGTTGGTGTCGTCCACGGTCTTGCCTGTCTGGATGCACAGCAGGACGTCCTGCATTTCCGCGTCCTCTTTGCGCAGGTAGTGGGCGTCGTTGGTCACCACCAACGGCAGTCCCAGCTCCCGGGCAAGGCGCTGGACGCCCTGATTTACCGGACGCTGCTCCGGAATGCCGTGATCCTGCATTTCCAGAAAGAAATTCCCCTCCCCGAAAATGCCGGACATCTTTTTTGCGTATTCCTTCGCGGAATCGTAGTCTTCTTCCATCAGATACTGCGGAATCGCACCGGCAAGACACGCGGACAGGGCGATCAGCCCCTCGTGGTGCTGCTGGAGCAGCTGAAGGTCGATTCTGGGCTTGCCGTAAAAGCCGTGGATAAAGGCTTCCGACACCAGATAGCAGAGGTTCTCGTACCCCGTTCGGTTTTCACACAGCAGTACCAGATGGTAGGGGTCATTGTCGATCCCGTGGACCCGGTCGGCCATGCCCCGTCGGGCGACGTAAACCTCGCAGCCGATGATGGGCTTGATCCCGGCGGCTTTGGCGGCTTTATAAAAGTCAATACAGCCGTACATCACGCCATGGTCGGTGATGGCAATGGCGGTCTGCCCCAGTTCCTTGACCCGATCCATGATGCCGTCAATGCGGCACGCGCCGTCAAGTAAGCTGTACTCTGTATGGACATGCAAATGTACAAAGCTCATGCCTTCACCTCTTCCGCCAGCTCCAGCAGCCGCCGCATCCGGCTGCCCATGGCGGGCTTCGTAATGGGCGGCTCCATCATCCCCGCCAGCTCGGACAATGACGCGGAGGGATTTTCCTCCCTCGCAATCGCCGCCCGTCTGAGCTTTTCGGGCAGTTTATCCATCGCGCCCGTCTCTCTTATCATGCGAATTGCCGCAAGCTGTTCCTGCGCGGCCTCCACCACCTTAGAGGTGTTGGCGTCGTCGCAGTTGCAGCGTCGGTTGACCTTGTTGTTCAGTTCCTTTTCCAGCCGGGCTTCCATAATGCCCATGGCCGCCACCGGTGCGCCGAGGAACGTGAGAAAATCGGAGATCAGCTCGCTATGCTTCAGGTACAGCACCTGCCCGCCGCTTCGGCTGGCCATCTTTGGGGAAAAGCCCATGACCTCCCGCATCAGCGAATCCGTCTCCCGGGCAACGCTCTGGTGAGTCGTCGCCAGCTCCATATGATAGCCCTTCCCCGGGTCGGTGACGCTTCCCCCGGCGAGGAACGCCCCCCGGAGGAACGACGCCTTGCAGCAGTCCTCCTCCACCACCGGCAGGTTCACATGAAGTGCCAGCGTGTCCTGCGCGTCAAAGCCGAAGGCTTCCATGATCGTCTCGATTTTATCGCTGTCCCATATCTGGAACACCAGCTTTCCCGGCGATGCAAGGCTGGGGTAGCTGTCGAAGGACAGATCAAACGCTTTTTTGAACAACTTCGGCAGAATATAGGCAAAATCCCGGCTTTCGGTGATGATTTTAATACCGTCAGCGGAGAAATTGTTGGCAAACAGCAGAACGCCGAAGCACTCCGCCAGAGCGCAGCAATGTTTCTGGGGCAAAATCCGGCAGACCTCCGCCTTGGCGGCAGAGGAAAAAGAGCTTGCCATGGGGAGACCACCTTTCCGAATGTTATCTATACATTACCAGATACGAACCTCCGGCTCCAACCGGATGCCGCTTTTCTGATAGACCTGCTCGGACACCTGGGACAGCAGGGCCTTCACATCCGCCGCCGTCGCGCCGCACAGATTGACGGCAAACCCGGCGTGCTTCGCGGAGATCGCCGCGCCGCCTACCTGATAGCCCTTCAGTCCCGCTTCTTCGATCAGCGCCGCCGCATAACCGCCCGTCGGGCGTTTGAATGCAGAACCGGCCGAAGGAACGTCCAACGGCTGGGAAGCGGTACGGCGGGCAATTAGGTCCTTCATTTTCGCCCAGATTTCTTCCGGGTTCCCCTTTTTCAGGGCAAAATCCGCGCTGACCACGATTCCCGGGCGGTTTTCCAGTACGCTGTGACGATAGGAGAAGGCCATCTCGGCGTTGGACAGACGGGAAAGATTGCTGTCCAAATCCATGACCTCAACACTTTCGCAGATCTGGCAAATCTCGCCGCCGTAAGCCCCGGCGTTCATATACACGCCGCCGCCGACGGTTCCCGGTATGCCGTGGGCGAATTCCATGCCGGTCAGGCCGAGGTTTGCGGCATTCACCGCCGCCCGCGCCATGGTCACACCTGCCATCACCCGGATGCGGGTCTCGTCCAGCCGTTCCATGCCGCCAAGGCAATCCTTCAGGCAGACCACCAGCCCCCGGACCCCTTCATCCGGCGCCAGCACGTTGGTTCCCGCGCCCAGAATGGCGCATTTGCAGTTCAGCTTGGCGCAGGCTTTCAGGATATCCGCCAGTTCGATTTTGGTTTTGGGAAACGCCATTACCTCGGCGTCTCCGCCGATGCGAAAGGAGGTATGCTTTGCCAGAGCTTCTTCAAACCGAAGCTCCACATCGGGCAGTAAAGCGGAGAGTTTCCGCTGGAATTCAGTCAACTCAGTCATAAACGCCTCCGGGTGTAAACTAAAGTACAGTATAGCATATTCCCCGACGGTTTGCAATTATGACAAACATGAAATTTATGTAACAAAAGCCCATGCAGAAAGAAATTGCGGGAAAGCACTGCTTCCCCGCAATCTTTTCACATCAATCCTGAATCGGCACCGTCTCGGGGATCTCGCCCTCGCCCTCGGTGATCGCCCGCATGTAGGCCACGTTCTTGTCCTTATCATACAGCATGACACTGTGGGTCATACCGTCTCCGTAGATGTCCACCATGTCTCCCCATGAGTAGCCCTTGGCACGCACCGGGCAGGTGCCGCTGGATTTGATTTCCAGACCGGACAGCATGGGCAGCATCTTCATAAGAAGATCGGTGATCTGGGAATTGGTCATGCTCACGGACACCAGCGGCAGAACCTCATTGGCCAGATTCTGCACGTCGGAAAGGCTCATCTTCTTGACCTTGGCCAGCAATGCCTCCATAAACTGACGCTGACGGGCGGTACGCTTGATGTCGCTCTCGCCGTCGCCCTCCGCCTTCCGCATACGGACATAGGCAAGGGCGGTGGAGCCGTCCAGCCAGTTTTTGCCTTCCTTCATCTCGTAGTAATAGCGGTCATGGAAGTCGTTGAGGTAGTTGGCTTCCGCCTCAGTCAGCTCAATATTCAGGCCGCCGACCAGATTGATTGCCTTGATAAAGGCGTCAAAGTCGATCTCCACATCATAGTCCACTTCGATACCGAAGTTCTTATACAGCGTCAGGTTCATCAGGCCCATGGCATCTGCCGTGCTGTTGGTGCAGATGTAGCCGTTGTGGTAAATGCTGGTAAGCTTGATCTTGCCGCCGCTGTGGTTTTTCCCATTGGTGTCCGTATAGTTGGGGTACTGTACAAGTGTGTCCCGGAGCAGTGAGGTCAGCGTCACGGTCTTTTCGTATGTGTTTACCGTGCAGAGGATCATGGTATCGGCAAACCGTTCGGCCTCGCCATCACGGGCAGCCTGGCCAACCAGAAGGATGTTGATGTAGTCCGCGCTGGAAGCAACATGCGGTTCCGTCGTGGCAACAGTGGTCTCCTCTGTGGTGACCGTCGCTTCCGTGGCAGCCGTCGTCTCCACCGGCTCCGTTTCCAAATTGGAATAGTCGATGGTCGGCACCTGCACTCTGTTCAGCTTGTTGAGCATGGAGTTGTAATATACCACAGCCGCAACTACCAGCGCGGCAATCAAAATCACAACAATCAGAACCGCAATCAGCACCGGCTTCTTCCAGCCGCCTGCCTTTTGCGGCTTTTTTCTTTCATAGCGTCCGCTCATGTCGTTCCTCCTGAGGGATAGTATTCGAAGATACACTGGGAAACATTATACCATGATGCCGCCGAGATTACAAGTCTGTTTTTCATTTTTAGCCTTTTCTTAAAAATGGAAAGATGGGCAGCCAAAGGCTGCCCATCCGGTTGCTTGACTTATTTCTCCACGATTTCCAGCAGTTCCATGGGGCAGGCCTTGACGCAGATGCCGCAGGCAATGCACTTGGAGGCGGGGCTGCCTTCCTCGAACACGATCACGTGCATTGGGCAGGCTTCGGCGCACTTGCCGCAGCTGACGCACTTCTTCTTGTTGATCATGTACACGCCGGTCTTGGGGTTCTGGGTGATGGCTTCGTGCTCACAGGTACGCATACACTTGCCGCACTGAATGCAGGTATTGGGCTTGGCGCCGGTACCCTTGGCCACGATGCGGACACAGCTCTTCTCCTCGTCAAATTCCTTATAGAACGCCTCGGAACAGGCGGCGACGCATTGCAGACATGCCATGCACTCCACATTTTTCTTAGCAGCGAGCTTCTTCATAGCGCAGAACTCTCCTTCGTTTTTTTATTCCCATTCATTATACATGTCTATGCAAGAAAAAGCAACAAAAAATTTCAGAAAATCCGATTTTGCGAGTTATCATATGCTAACTTGCAAAAGAAAATAAAGAAAGCGCCCACTTCGCAGGAAACGGAATAAAAAGTGTTTGCTCTTATAAAGTTGCAGAAAACTGGGTATTATTACCAGCGTAAACCCCGGCATACGGGAAATAATACGTTTGAAGCAAGATTCATTTGGAGGTAAAAACATGAAAAAATATGCCATTCTCGTACTGGTTCTCGTCCTTACCGCGGCGCTGTTTACCGGCTGCGGCTGCACCAACCAGGACCCCAGCAGAAACACTACCGTTCCCACCACGACGCCTACCGCCGCGACCACTGAGACGACCCGGGCTACCACCGCGCCCACCACGATGCCCAGCGTTGAGCCTTCTACCAACGCCACCATCGACAACGGCAACGGCCCTCTGGACGGGATGGACGACATCACGGAAAACACCGCCGCCCGTCAGGGTACAGCTGGTGTCCGATAACACCCCGGGGCAGTTCGCCCCGGTACATATTACCCAATGCATCTCCGTTTCGCCGTCCGCGCCTGCACCCGCAGACGAAGTACACGGGTTTTGGGTATCACGGCAGTGCTGTATGGGAAATCCTCGCCCCGGTACTGCTTCATGATCAAATCCAGCGCCCGGCGCTTTTCCTCCGGCTCGGTCACGTCCTCCAGATAGCCCCAGCCGATGACGCTTTCGTAGTTGATGGAGCACATCCCATTTTCCAGAACCAGACCGTGGGTACAGTCCAGCTCAAAGCTGGCGCGGTTGTCCTTTTCTATCAGGGCATACTTAGCCCCCTCCCGCGCACCGTGGATGTACAGGGTCATTCCGTCCGGCTCCATTCCGAAGTTCACAGGGAGAATGTAGGGTACTGTGTCCGTGTTCAGCGCCAGATGAAGCACCTCGCAGCGGGTCATCATCTCCGTGATCTCGGCGGGGTCGGTCACTTCCCGGTCAGTTCGACGCATCACGTTTCCTCCTTAAAGAATCGTTACATATCTCGTCAGATTTTTCTTCATTCTTTCGGCGGCAGCCACGGCCTGCTCCAGAAAATCCCCGCCGTCGGACTGTGCCTGCTTCCATGCGCAGGTGATCGTCTCCCCCGCGCACACCACCGCGCCGTGCCCCAGCCTGTCAAAGGCGTAAGAGCAGTTTTTGGCATTGGCGCTGGGGGAATCGTAGCCGTCCACCAGGAAAAACACCCGTGGATACTTGCCGCGAAGACTGCGGAGGCTTTCGGCGGAGCTGGCCGCCGTCAGCGCGCCGATCCGGGAATAGCCCAGCTTCCCCATCGTCTCCGGCGCGAACCGGTTTATCAAGTCCACAGCCACCGTATGCACCAGCCGGGAGCCGCAGAGCAAGTCCTGCAATTCCGGAGCGGATTTATTTCCGGTGCGCGCTGCCACGAACAAGTCCTTCTTCCCCTCCCGGCAGCCGGGCAGGAAGGGCTTGATGATATCGCTGCCCAAGTATCCGGAAACGACCAACCCGTCACAGGGATAGTCGGTTTCCCCGCCGAAAAACGCTTCCGCCGTTATCTGGGCGGCGGTCGGGCTGAGCAGTTCCGGCGCATCCAGCACAGTGTAATAGCCCATGTTCCGGGCGGTGTTCAGCGTCTGCGCCAGCTCCTGCAAGCCATCGCCGCCCAAAAGGGCAAACGCGCCGAAGCTCAGCCGAACCGCCGGGACGATTCCCTTCAATCCGCCGAGCAAGTCCCGGCAAAATTCACCGTACCCTTTAGCGTCGTGAGCATACCGGGGCGGCAAGTCGGTCAGCGGCAGCATCAGCTCCACCACGGAAGGATTCTTCAGCTTGCGAATCTTTTCTTGTAATATATCAATAGACATAATCCCGCCTCCGGCATGTTTTTTGTTTATTGTACCACAACTTTTTCCATCTGCAAAGATAAAAACCTTCCAGTCCTGATTTTTTTCCTTTGGGGTATACTACCTGTGAAGGGAGGGAGAATTTATGAACGCAAAAGGATGGATGCTTTCCGCCGGTCTTGGCGCTGCTGCGGGTGCGGTAGCGGTTCTGATGATGCCCAGGCAGAATCCCGTGCGGCGCGTTGCGGCAAAGGCTGCCAACAAGGCCGAAGACCTTGCCTGGAAGGTCGAGGACAAAATGAACGAGGTTCTTTGACAAGTTAACGCAGAACATCCCGGAAGGCTGTCCTTCCGGGATGTTTCCTCATAAACCCTTATCCTGCGCTTTCAGCTTTTGCAGACGGATGGCGCACACCGCCGTAAGGAACATCGGTATCAGCAAAATGCAGGCGTTGCTCACATGCGCCGTGTAGTCGCCGTAAAACTCCACAAACTGCCCGCCGGAAACGACCAGAAGCGACACAAACCCGCACCCGGCAAGAGCGGCGCCATGGGTCAGCCATGGGGCGCCCCGGTGCTTTCTGAAACGGTACGCCAGAATCGCCAAAATAATTGCCATGACCGCGAGAACGACGCAGGAGATCGCCCCGTTGTGACTGACCGTCAGAAGCGGCTCCTCAGGGGCTTCCACGTCCCCCTCCCCTTTCAGCAGAAGCACCTCCACCCTGCCATTCTTGGGGTTGATATACCAATAATTGTTCCGCGTGGCATCCAGTTCCTGCAATTCTTCCGGCAAAGTGGGGTCACCGTAGCAGCTGTAGGCTGTGGTTCCCCCCGCGTCATCCGGCGTAACATAAGGGTCAGGGGGCATTTGCTCCCCGAAGTATACCCTGCCCCATGAGCTCCAGCACAGAGTGCCCCTGTTTCCGGCCATGTCGTCCTCACTGCTGATTCCCTGAATAATGTCCGTATAGTAGATACGGATGCTGCCGTCCTCCATCTTCATGACTTCCTTCACCGCCTGATCTGCGTCCAGCCAGACCGGCGCTTCCCAGAGGAACGTCGCGCCCAGCACGAGCGTGATCACCAGCATCACAGCCATGGTCACCGCTAAAACCCGGCGGCGCACAATGGCCTTTCTGATCTTTTTCAGTCCCGGCGCGTCTGTTTCCACCGGAATCGCCTGGGCTTTTTTCAGAATCCCCAGCTGCTTCGCGCATTCGTCGCACCCGCACAGATGCTCGTCCACGAGGGCGTTGCTCTCTTCGCTGGTCAGATTTTCCGCATACAGCGGGAGCAGATCCCGGATCACATTACAGGATAGTTTCATACATATTCCCCCATTTCATCCCGTATTTTCTGCCTTGCCCGGTGGTAGGTCACACAGGCCCAGTTTGCCGTGCGTCCGAACAGGCTTCCGATGTCACCAAAGGAAAGCTGCCCGAAGACCCGCAGGGAGAAAACCTCCTTATAGGGTTCCGGCAGGTCGTGAAGCACCCGGTGAACGGCCATGGCCTGCTGAGCGTCCATGATCTGTTCCTCCACCGCCTGCTTCGGGTCGCTGATTTCCAGCTCGTCGATGGGTTGGGACGGGCGCTCCTTCCGCAGATGGCTGAGGTAGGCGTTTCTCGCCATGGAGCATAACCAGGTGCGGACGTCGCAGTCGCCCCGAAATTTCGGCAGAGCATTCAACGCCTGAAAGAATACCTGTTCCGTCAGCTCCTCCGCAAGACTTTCGTTATGACTGATCGCCCGCAGGTACAGCTCCACATCCTGAAAATACGCCCGGTATATTTGTTCAAACTCCGTCACGACCTCACCTCCTACACCCATTAGACGCGGGAATGGGGAAAATCTTACAGCATTCGTGAAAAAATGGGAGGGGATTTTTCCCCTCCCATATGTCAGGTAATGTCCAGCTTGACGGTCTCTCCCTCCACCCGGATGCGGATGGCGGAAATGGGATGCTCAAAACTGTCAATGATTGCTTCGGAAATCGGGTCTTCCAGTTCCTTCTGGATGGTGCGGCGGAGATTTCTCGCGCCGTAGGTCACGGAATAGGCTTTCTTCACCAGCAGCTGGCGCAGATCGTCGTCCCAGGAAAGGGTCAGGCCGCGGGTAGAAAGGCTGTCTTGCAGCTCCTTGAGCATGATGTCCGCGATACCGAGGAAGTTTTCCTCCGTCAGATGGTTGAAGGTGATGATCTCGTCCACACGGTTGAGAAATTCCGGCCGCAGGAAGCCCTGCAATGCCTTCATGGTTTTTTCCTTCACCTTGTCGCCATCGCTTCGGCCAAAGCCCATGCCGCCCACACTGCCTTCGGAACCGGCGTTGGAGGTCATGACGATGATGGTGTTCTCAAAGTTCACCACCCTGCCCTGGGCGTCCGTAATGCGTCCGTCGTCCAGCACCTGCAGCAGAATGTTCAGCACATCCGGGTGCGCTTTTTCGATTTCATCGAACAGCACGATGCTGTAGGGACGGCGGCGAATCTTCTCCGTCAGCTGTCCGGCCTCGTCATAGCCAACATAGCCGGGAGGCGAACCGATGAGCTTGGAGACGGTGTGCTTCTCCATATATTCCGACATGTCCAGGCGAATCAGGCTGTCCACATTGTCAAACAGATCACTCGCCAGCTGCTTGACCAGCTCCGTCTTACCCACGCCGGTGGGGCCGACAAAGATAAAGGACACGGGCCGCTTCTTGGGGGAAATGCCCACCCGGTTGCGGCGGATGGCACGGGACACAGCGTCTACCGCCTCGTCCTGACCGACGATGTGGGTTTTCAGGCGGTCGCTCAGCCCCTTGATCTGCTCGTACTCCTGCGCCTTGATCTTGGACGCGGGAATTTTCGTCCACAGCTCGATGATCCGCGCCAGATTCTCCATGGTCACGGCGGGCTTGGGGTGCTTTTCCAGCTCCTCGATCTTCGCCGCCAGCTGCATCAGCTTGCTGCGGATCAGCGCCAGACGCTCATAGTCCTGATTCTCCGTGTTCTCGTTGAGCATCCGCAGTTCCAGCTCGTAATCGTCCCGCTCCTTTTTCAGCTCGGCCAGCTGGGAAATTTCCTTGCATTGCAGGTTGACGTCGGAACAGGCTTCGTCCAGCAGGTCGATTGCCTTATCTGGCAGGAACCGGTCGGTGATGTAGCGCTCGGAGAGGACGACGCACTGGTGGGCGATTTCCGGGGAAATCTCCACCCCGTGGAATTCGGCGTAGGATTTGGCAATGCCCTGCATGATCTGGCTTGCTTCGGCGATGGTGGGTTCCGCCACGGTGACGGGCTGGAAACGGCGCTCCAGAGCGGCGTCCTTTTCAATATACTTACGGTACTCGGCGAAGGTCGTCGCGCCGATGACCTGAATTTCCCCCCGGGACAGAGCGGGTTTCAGGATGTTGGCGGCGTTCATGCTGCCCTCCGCGTCTCCCGCACCCACCAGATTGTGGACTTCGTCGATGACCAGAATGATGTTGCCGCATTCCTTGATCTCACCGATCAGACTCTTCATGCGGCTTTCAAACTGCCCGCGGAACTGGGTGCCTGCCACAAGCGCGGTAAGGTCAAGCAGGAAAACCTCCTTATCCCGCAGCTTGTAGGGGACATCCCCCGCCGCAATCCGCTGGGCAAGTCCCTCGGCAATGGCGGTTTTGCCCACGCCGGGTTCGCCGATGAGACAGGGGTTGTTCTTCTGGCGGCGGTTGAGGATCTGGATGACCCGTTCCGTCTCCACATCCCGGCCGATGACCTTATCCAGCTTGCCCTCCCGTGCCCGGCCGGTCAAGTCCATGCAATAGCTGTCCAGAAATTTGTGCCGCTTGGACTTTTTCTTTTCCTTCGGCTCTCCTTCTTCCTTTCTGGAAGGACGGGGCTGGGGCGCGGGGGTATTGCTGCCGCCGAAAAGCTGGTTCAGCAGCGGGAACGTGGCGGTCTGGCTGTCGATCTCATCGTCGTCAGAGCTGTCGCTGTCGTCCTTCTGGCCGAACATGCTGCTCATTTCGTCGCTGAGCATATCCAGGTCTTCGTCGGAAATGCCCATCTGCTTCACGGCCTGATCGATCTGGGGAATTCCCAGACTCCGGGCACATTTCAGGCAGTAGCCTTCATTCATGGTAACGCCGTTTTCAACCTTGGTAATAAACACAACGGCGATATTTTTCTTACATTTGCTGCACATTTTTGGCTGCATAACGCTCACTCCTTTTCGGTGCAGTATAGCATATCGCGTCTGAAAAAGGTAAAACAAATTATGAACGATAACGCCCCGTATCAGACGTTTCCGTCGCTTCCGACCTCAAACTTTTCGATTCCATCGTCATACCACAGACGGGTCATGTACAGCCCTCCCGCCGGGACTGTCGGGCCGGCGGCGGTGCGGTTGCCGGAGGCCAGAATTTCGCCGATCTCCTCCGGGCGTATCTTTCCCTCGGCGGCGTAGACTACCGTCCCCGCCATGGCCCGGGCCATGTTATAAAGGAAACCGTTGGCGCAGACCCTGAGAGTGACAAGCTCCCCCTGCCGCTCTACATTGTAATAGTATACAGTGCGGACGGTGGATTTGACATCCGTGCCGACGCTTCTTACGGCGGCAAAATCGTGGGTGCCCACGAACTGGCTCGCCGCCGCCTGCATCACGTTCTCGTCTAAGTGCCGGGGGTAAAACCATGCACGCTTGACATAAAACGGATTCTTAAGCCGGGAATTGTAAATCTGATAGGTGTATTCCTTCCGGGCGCAGGAGCCGATGGCGTTGAAATTCTCGTGAACCTCAAAGGCTTTTGTCACCACGATGTCGCAGGGAAGGTGGGTATTCAGCGCATAGGGCAGCCGCTCCACCGGGATGGTGGAGGACGTGCGGAAATTCGCCACGTACACCCGCGCATGAACACCCGCGTCCGTCCGGCCGCAGCCCGTCATATGCACCGGATGCCCAACCACCATGGCGGCGGCCTTCTCCATAGTCTCCGCTACAGTGGGCAGATTTTTCTGCACCTGCCAGCCGTGGTAATGGGTGCCGAGATAAGTCAAAAACAGGGCGATATTGCGCATATTTCCCTCACATACCAAACTTTTTCAGAATAATGACCGCCGCTGTCAGCAGCGCCGCCGCGCCGAACGCTGCAAAGTCGTTACGCTGATAATGCAGCTGCTTCATCTTGGTTCTCCCCTCGCCGCCCTGATAGCAGCGGCACTCCATGGCGGTGGCCAGCTCGTCTGCACGGCGGAACGCACTGATAAACAGCGGCACCAGAATGGGGATCAGCGCCTTTGCCCGCTCCATCAGCTTGCCGCTTTCAAAGTCCGCACCACGGGCTTTCTGGGCGGACATGATCTTATCCGTTTCCTCGATCAGCGTGGGGATGAACCGCAGGGCAATGCACATCATCATGGACAGCTCATGGACAGGCACCTTGATGACCTTCAGCGGATTCATCAGGCTTTCCAGCCCGTCCGTCAGAGAGATGGGCGAGGTGGTGTAGGTCAGCAGGAAGGTCGCAGTGACCAGCATCAGAATACGCACCAGCATAAAGGCCGCACGCTCCGCGCCGCCGGTGGTGATGGTAATGCCCCAGAAATCCACCAGCACCCTGCCGTCCTTGTTAAAAAACAGATTCAGCACGCCGGTGAAAACAAGGATCATCACCAGCGGCTTCATGCCCCGGACGATGGATTTTCCCGGAATGGTGGAAATTTTGATTACTGTCAGCAGGAACAGGAGCAGCACGCCGTAGGATACCCACCCGGAGGCAACGAAAAGCGTCACCATGTATACGACCAGAACAATGAGCTTCGTTCTTGGGTCAAGGCGGTGAATGACGGAATTGCCCGGGAAATACTGACCGAGGGTAATGTCTTTAAGCATGGCAGTTCCCCCCCTTGAGCCGCCTGATCTCCGCCGCGGCCTGCTCGATGGTGTAGACGTTCTTCACGTCCAGCCCCAGCTTTTTCAGCTCCAGGAAGACCTGGGTCACCTGCGGTATGTTCAGTCCCATTTGAGTCAGTTCTTCGGCGTGGGTAAACACCTGGGCTGGCTGCGCGTCCATGGCAAGCTCGGAGCCGTTCATCACCAGCAGGCGATCCGTCAGCCGCGCCACGTCCTCCATGGAGTGGGAAACCATCATGATCGTGGCGTTCTTCGCCTTGCGGTAGGACTGAATATTGCCCAGAATTTCCGAGCGTCCCACGGGGTCAAGGCCGGCGGTGGGTTCGTCCAGAATGAGAACTTCCGGCTCCATGGCAATCACACCCGCAATGGCCACCCGGCGCTTCTGGCCGCCGGAAAGGTCAAAGGGCGAAACCTCCAGCTGCTGCTCCGTAAGCCCCACGAACCCGGCGGCTTCCCGGACGCGGCGATCGACCTCTTCCGGGGACAGTCCCATGTTCTTGGGGCCAAAAGCGATGTCCTTGTACACGGTTTCCTCAAACAGCTGATACTCCGGGTACTGGAACACCAGCCCTACCCGGAACCGCGCCTGCCGGGTCAGCTTCTTGTCCGACCAGATGTCCTGCCCGTCCAGCAGCACCGTGCCGGAGGTGGGCTTCAGCAGCCCGTTCAGCTGCTGCATCAGGGTGGATTTTCCGGAGCCGGTGTGGCCGATGATGCCAATAAACTCTCCCCGCTCCACGGAAAAAGATATGTCATCCAGCGCCTTATGCTCAAAGGGCGTCCCGGCGCTGTAAATATAAGTGAGATTCTTCACTTCCAGAATGGGTTTCAAGAAAATACCTCCCAGCGGGTCAGGCCATCACCATATCGTAAAGTGCCTGCGCGCATTCTTTCGGGTCTAATTTATCCAGCGGAAGGTCAAAGCCCTCCTGATTCAGCTCCCAGCACAGCTCCACCGTCTCCGGTGCGGCAAGTCCGATGTCGTGCAGCAGCTCCACCTGGGAGAAGACCTCCTTCGGCGTGCCGTCCGCCGCGACCTTGCCCTTGTCCAGCACCACGACGCGCTGCGCTTTGGCCGCTTCGTCCATGTGGTGGGTGATCAGAACCACCGTGATGCCCTTCTCCCGGTTCAGCCGTCCGATGGTGTCGATCACCTCTCGGCGGCCTCTCGGGTCAAGCATGGCGGTGGGTTCGTCCAGAACGATGCACTTCGGCTCCATGGCGATCACGCCCGCAATGGCAATGCGCTGCTTCTGTCCGCCGGACAGCAAATGGGGCGCGTGGGTGCGGTACTCGTACATGTCCACCTGTTTCAGGGCGCTGTCCACTCTGCGGCGAATTTCCGGGCTGGCAATGCCCAGATTCTCAGGGCCGAAAGCAACGTCCTCCTCCACCACATTCGCCACGATCTGGTTGTCCGGGTTCTGGAATACCATGCCCACGTTCCGGCGGATGGTGATCAGCCGGTCTTCGTTGGCGGTATCGATGCCGCAGACGTAGACCTTTCCCCCGGAGGGAAGCAGAATGGCGTTGAAATGCTTGGCAAGGGTGGATTTTCCGCAGCCGTTGGTGCCGAGAACGGCCACAAAGCTGCCTTCTTCAATGGTCAGATTCAAATCCGCAAACACGGGAACACCGGGCGTGTCCTCCACGCCCGGGTACGTGTATGCCAGATGCTCTACAGAAATTATGTCGCTCAAATCAGGCATCCTCCTATTTGTTACGGCGTCCACCGTCCGGTGGCACCGCAGGGAAGAACCAGTCCGGACTGCTTCACCGGCAGTCCCAGCTCACCGGCAGCCGTTTTGCCGCCATGTGCCGCCCCGAACACCACGTCGGAAGCGTAAGCCACGGCAGAGGGCGCAAGCCCGGTGGTGTACGAATTGATGATGACGAACAGCGGGTCGTCGGACAGCAGCTTCACCGTCTCCTGTAAGAAGGGATAAAAGCTGGTCTCCATCTTCCAGATCTCACCGCTTGGCCCACGGCCATAGCTGGGCGGGTCCATGATAATGCCGTCATAGCGCCGTCCCCGGCGGATCTCCCGCTGGATAAATTTGCCGCAGTCGTCCACGATCCAGTGGATGGGCCGGTCGGCAAGGCCGGAAGCCACGGCGTTTTCCTTCGCCCATGCCACCATGCCCTTGGAGGCGTCCACATGGTACACCTCCGCTCCCCCGGCGGCCGCCGCCAGTGTCGCGCCGCCGGAATAGGCAAACAGATTCAGCACCCGGACAGGACGGCGGGCGGAAGCCGCCGCCACCTTCTCCCGGATGAAATCCCAGTTTGCCGCCTGTTCCGGGAAAACGCCCGTGTGCTTGAAATTCATGGGCTTGACGTTAAAGGTCAGGTAGTCCTTATAGTGAATCTGCCACCGCTCGGGAAGCTTGTTGTCCGTCCAGTGTCCGCCGCCGGTATTGGAGCGGACATAGCGGGCATCATAGCGCTTCCATTGGGGTACCGTCCGTGGCGTATCCCAGATCACCTGTGGGTCAGGGCGCACCAGAATGAACTTGCCCCACCGTTCCAGCCGCTCGCCGCCGCTGGTGTCCAGCACCTCATATTCCTTCCATTCATCGGAAATCCAGAGCATTGGGTCTCCTCCCTCTTTCTCCTTATCTCAGCCGACGAAGCCGTCCCAGCCGCCATGCCAGCCGCCGTCCGAGCTGTTGTCCGAGCTGTTGTCCCAGCCGCCGGTGGTGTCTTCCTCCGTACCGCCGGGCTGATACTCCTCCCAGGAGCTCTGGTTGTGCAGCGGACACATGATATAGGGGGCATCCACACCGTTGTTCAGATTGTTGTAGAACCCGTGCCACGAAGCGGGGTTACCGTCGGAATCAATGAGATATACATAGTAGTTGGCGGTGTAGATGTCGTTCAGCCCGAAGCCGTCCGCCGCCTTGATCTCGTCCACCTCGGCCTGCGTCAGCTTCACAAGAGACCGGGACTCAATCTGCGCGTCGCTGAACATATAGCAGTAGTCCGTCGCCACACCGCCGCCGGTGACGCAGTAGTCCACCTGAACGTGCTTGTCGCAGGTTCCCTCCGGCTCGTCGCCGTCGTAGACGTTCACATAAACCACGCGCTCCAGTCCGCGCACGTCGGCGCTGCATGCCGCGGTGGCTTTCTTGCCGGAATCCAGACACACGCCCACACTGTGGAAGGCGTTGCCGTTATACAGTCCCTCTCTGGGCAGGCCGTCGTGGATGGGCTGCATGACCGCCTTCCACAGCCGTGCCGCCGGGTTGGCGCTGCTGCCGGTGAGATAAATCTGCTCCGGGATGTCGTAGCCGCACCATACGGCTGCGGTGTAGTGGGTGGTATAGCCGCAGAACCACCGGTCGCGGTTGGAAGACGTGGTACCGGTCTTGCCCGCGATGTTCTGTCCCGCAAAGATGGCCGCACCGCCGGTGCCGTTGTTCGCCGCGTTGAACAGGCAGTAGTTCATATAATCCACAGTCTTCTGGCTGAGGATCTTCCGGGACTCCTGCTCATTGTCCACCACGACCCGGCCATTGCTGTCGTAGACCTTGGTGAACAGTCTCGGCTCCCGGTAAACGCCGTCGTTGGCGAAGGTCGCGTAGGCGGCAGACATTTCCCGCACGGTGGAACCAACCGTCAGCGCGCCCAGCGCCAAAGGCGCCAGACCCACGTCGGACAGGCTCTGCCCGTTGGGCAGAGGGTAATTGTCGGTCAGGGAGGCTTGTCCAAAGTTATATTTGGCGAAGCTGTAGCCGTAATCCGCACCGATGGTGTCCAGCGTCCGGGCAGAAACGGTGTTGACGGAGGAAACAATGCCCTGATAGACAGTCCTCGCGTACTGGTACTGCCGGTTATCGTTCTTCGGCCAGTTGTTGCCGTCGATATAGGTCATGGGCAGGTCTTTCATCACCGACGCCGGGGTGACCTCGCCGGACTCAAAGGCCGGGGCGTAAACGGAAATGGGCTTCTGGGAAGAACCGGTCTGGAGCTTCGCCTGCGTAGCCTTGTTGTAGGCAAGGAAAGTCGTCTTCTCCCCCACGCCGCCGGACAAAGCAACCACGTCGCCCGTCTCGTTGTTGATGACCACGATGGCGGACTGGAGCTGCTGCTCACTGCGGGTAGTGGGAATGTTGCTCAGGTCGGTATAAACCGCATCCACCTGCTTCTGCACGTCCATGTCCAAGGTGGTATAAATATGGTAGCCGCCCTTCTGGATGCGGTTGAGGTAGATGCTCTGGTCGTTAGTGCTTAAGTCATCCCAGACCTTGCCGTCCTGATCTGCCAGATAGCTGGCAAAGTCCACAATCACAGCGTCCACGAACCACGAATAAATGTGCTGGGAAGCGTCGGTGCTGACGGCCACCTGCTCGCCGCACTGGGGGCAGTAGCAGGTATCCCCCTCGCCGGTAAAGTGGCTGCGGGTGTTCTCGTAGCCGCAGTTGTCGCAGATCGTCCAGCGGTCGGCGTCGGCGATGCCCTCTTTGAACACCATTTCCTGCGCCACAGCCGCGTCGTATTCCTCCTGCGTCAGATAGCCCTGATCCAGCATCTCGCTCAGAACGTTCAGCTGACGGTAGCGGTTCCGTCCGGCACCGTCCCGCTCCTCGCCCTTGTACATATATACGCTCTCGGAATAGGGGTTGAACAGGGACGGGTTATTGGTGATACTGATGAGGCTGGCGCACTCGGCGGTGGTCAGGTTCCGCAGCTCCTTGCCGAAATATTCCGCCGCGGCACTCTTGACGCCGTAGCAGCCCCGCCCCAGATAAATCTCGTTGAGGTAATACTCCATGATAAGGTCTTTGTCGTATTCCCGCTCGAAAATCTGCGCCCGGAAAATCTCCATGACTTTTCGCTGGACGGTAACGCTCTTTTCACCCGTGTGGTTTTTGATGAACTGCTGGGTGATGGTGGAGCCGCCGAACTGCTCGTCGCCGCCGAAGAAGATATTCAGGCAGGCTTTCATGGTGGTGATCCAGTCCACGCCCTGATGCTCATAGAACCGTTTATCCTCGATGGCCACGGCGGCGTGAATCAGGTCTTCGGGAATCTCGTCAATGGACGCCCACTGACGGTCGGTGGTGGTATAAATCTGCTGCAGCAGCTGGATATCGCCGTGGTTGTCCACATAATAAATGAAGGAGGTCTGTTCCAGATCGTAGTCGTCCAGAGACCAGTCGGCGGCCTCCGTCAGAATATCCTCCTGCAAATAATCTCCCAGCGTGCCGACAAAGACCGTACCGCAGATCAGCACGATCAAAAGCACCGTCGCCGCCGCGCCGACGGCAATTTTCAGCACGGAACCGGCCACGGAGAAGATCATATACAGCAGTTTCAGCGACCAGTGGGGATTCCACTCCTGCCGGAGCTTCTTGCGCCTCCTGGGCTTTTTTTCATTTGCCATAGGGTACCTCCAATAGAAGCAGGACGTGCCTGCCTGGTAAATCCATTATAACCAGTGTCATATTCGCATAACACTACTCATATCATTATACCATACCGGATGAAAAAACGAAAGCCCCAATTTATAAATAAAGTTTTAATTGTGGGAAATACTAGCAGCAAAAGGAGGAATGCATGATATGCTGAAAAAACCGGCAAGCCTTATTTTGCTTCTGTACCTCACATTGGGGTGCTTCCGGGGGTATCTGGCGCTGTTCGACAAAGGCGCTTCCGAACCGAAGCAGATTTTCCCCTGTCAGGTGTCCTCCCTCCCCGACGCCGACCGGGAGGCTCTGGAAAAAGGCATTCCCGTCCGGTCGGAGGACGAACTGAATCAGTTTCTGGAAGATTTTCTGTCCTAAAATGCCGCCCTGTTTCTGTACAAAATGACCTCTTGATTTTGCGCGCGCCCTGCGGTAGAATATAGGCATCAAAAGCGGGGGGCGATTTCCTTGGCAGACCAATACGGTTCTGATTTCATCACCATCGTGGATGAGGAAGGCACCGAATACGAGCTGGAGGTACTCAGCACACTGGAGTACAACGGCAATACCTATATGGCAGTCATTCCCGCCGACGACGGTTCCGATTCGTTGGATCTGGAGGTCAGCATTTTCAAATCCATTGAGGAAGACGGAGAGCCGATCCTCTGCGCCATCGAGGACGAGGCGGAATTGCAGGCCGTTTACGACCTGATTATGGATTCTCTTTACTCGGAGGACGCGGAATAAGCGCGATATTCCTCCTGCTTGGTGCGTAGCGTGTCCTTTTGGACCCACATTTTCTTATTGGGACGTTAGACTTCCCGGCCTGTTTGCAGACCTCCCGCCCCCGCATCGACGGATGGTGGACGCTGGGAGCAGTAATGGTCGGGAGCGGCATCCCACCTGCCTTTTCGTGCAGGTCATAATTGGATGCGATACGGCTAAAGCGGGGTGCATGGGGAGCTTCGGCTCCCCGTGTTTTTTATTGGGGGAAACTCTGACCAGATCGCCTTCGGCTTAGCAACGTTTTTCTCACCCTTGGTTATCGCACCTGCGGGTCATATACGCGCCCTTGTAGGGCAGCCGGTGCAGATTTTCTGTAAATTTTTTTCTAATTCCGTCTTCTTCGGCAGATTGCCCCTTGAAACCGGCGGGAAAATAGATTATAATACTCTGGTCTGTGCGTAAAACCAATCGCGTTATGACCAAAAGGACAAATGAGAGGATTTGATTACATGAGCGCATCCAGCAAGAAGAAGCTTCGCAATGAGCAGCAGACCGCCAAAATGACGGAAAAACAGGTCGCTGAGCAGAAGGAAGCAAAGAAACTGACGCTTTACACCACCATTTTTGTCGTCGTTCTGGCTGTCATGGTGGTATTCGCGATCGCCATTGGCGTCACCAGAAGCATCACTAACAGCGGTGTCCACGAGCGGAACACCGTGGCACTGACCGTGGGCGATCACGAGATCAGCAATGCCGAGCTGAACTACTTCTATATGAGCGCCATCAACAACTTTAACTCCAACTACGGCAGCTACGCCGCCATGCTTGGTCTGGACACCTCCAAGCCCCTGAACGAGCAGGTCATCAACAATGACACCGGCCTGACCTGGGCGGACGATTTTCTGAACACCGCCAAGGACAACGCCCGCAGCGCCTACGCCTTGGCAGACGCCGCTGAGGCCGCAGGCTTCACCCTGTCCGAAGACGACCTTGCCGATATCGACAGCGCCATTAACAACATGAAGCTCTATGCCAACCTGTACGGCTATTCCAGCACCAAGGACTTCCTGAAAGCCCAGTACGGCAACGGCGCAACGGAGGAAAGCTACAGACAGTACGTTACCCTCAACGCCCTCGCCAGTGCCTACCGCAACAGCTATTCGTCTTCCCTGACCTACACCGACGCCGACCTGCGCGCCGCTGAGAGCGAGAACTACGAGAAGTATTCTTCCTTCACCTACAACACCTACTACCTCGCCGCCAGCAAGTTCCAGACGGATGAGGTTGACGCGGACAGCGATGAGGCCGTGAAGGCCGCCAAGGAAGCCGCTGATTCCCTGATCGGCGAGGATGTCGCCACCGTCGAGGACTTTGACGCCGCCATCGCCGCTCTGGATGTCAACCGGGACACCGAGGCTTCCAGCACCGCCTACACCGACCAGCAGTATTCCTCCGTCTCCACCACCATCAGAGACTGGGTCATCGACAGTGCCCGCAAGGAAGGCGACAAGACTGTCATCGCCAACACTTCCACCTCTACCGATGATGACGGCAAGGAAACCACGACCACGCAGGGCTACTATGCCGTGTTCTTCACCGGTTCCAACGACAACACCTTCCCGCTGGTGAACGTGCGCCACATTCTGATCAAGTTTGAGGGCGGCACCACCGATTCCACCACCGGCACCACCACCTACTCCGACGAGGAGAAGGAAGCTGCCAAGCAGAAGGCCGAGGAGATTCTGGACGAGTGGATGTCCGGCGACGCCACCGAGGATTCCTTCGCTGCTCTGGCCAACGAGAAGTCCGACGACGGCGACGGCACCACCGGCGGCCTGTACGAGAACGTCTACCCCGGCCAGATGGTGTCCAGCTTCAACGACTGGTGCTTCGACGAAAGCCGCCAGACCGGCAACACCGGCATCATCGAGTCCCAGTACGGCTACCATGTCATGTACTTCGTTGGCAAGAGCGATACCACCTACCGCGACTACCAGATCGAAACCGAGCTGCGCAACACCGACACGCAGGAATGGTATGACGCCACGGTGGAGGCCATGCCCATGACCGACGGCGACACCAAGTATATCCGCAAGGATCTGGTCATCAGCGCCAGCTAAGCATTCCAAGTAAAAACCACTGCCCCGGCTTCGCATCAGCGAAGCCGGGGCTTCCTTCATGGAAATTTAGGGTCTATCTGAAAACCGGGAATATGACCAACAGCGAGGGATTTTTCGCCTGCTGAAGCCATTTTTCCGCAGGAATACTTTGTGTATTACAAGGGAAAATGGTGCACAGCAGGCGGAAAAGACCCGCTGTTTGGGCATGTTGACGGTTTTCAGATAGACCCTAAGAGAATCCGGTCGTTTTTTCTCATTGACAAATATCCCCGGCAGTCGTAGAATGGTTGCAAACTTCTTACAGGAGGTATTTTTATGGAAGTAACACGGGAGCAGGCGCTTGCCCTGCTGCAAAAATACAATCAGGAGCCGTTTCACATTCTCCACGCTCTGACCGTTGAGGGCGTCATGCGCTGGTTCGCCCAGCAGGAGGGCGAAGACGCGGACTTCTGGGGTCTGTGCGGCCTTCTGCATGATGTGGACTTTGAACGCTACCCCGAGCAGCACTGCGTCAAGGCGCCGGAGCTGCTGGCTGAGATCAATGCCAGTCCGGAGATGGTTCACGCCATTTGCTCCCACGGCTGCGGCCTGTGCTGTGACGTGGAGCCGACTCACAAAATGGAGAAGATTCTCTTTGCCGCCGACGAGCTGACCGGCCTGATCGGCGCAGCCGCCCGGATGCGCCCCAGCAAGAGCGTCATGGACATGGAGGTCAGCAGTCTGAAAAAGAAATACAAGGACAAGAAGTTCGCCGCCGGATGCTCCCGTGACGTGATCCAGACCGGTGCTGACCGTCTTGGCTGGACGCTGGAGGAACTGATGGAAAAGACCATCCTCGCCATGCGCAGCTGTGAAGCCGGTGTTGCGGCGGAACAGGCAAAGCTCTGCGGCTGATTTCCCCTCACAATTTTCATTCAGTACGATGCAAAAAGCCCCGAAAGCCGAAGCTTTCGGGGCTTTTACCAACTCATACTGAACTCCAATTAAAGTCTTTAGAAAAGATTTTAATTGCCCGAAGGGCAAGGAGTTCATATGAGACTTGTTTTGTGATTTCTTTCCTTATAAATCACAAAACTGGCAGCGCCGTCAGGCGATGCCTTCCTGATTAAAATCAAAGATTTTAATCAGGAAATAGTATCAGTTAGTCTCTTTCAAAGGCTTGATATACTGCTCGCGGCGGCGTTCCTTTTCCGCACTGTAGGCGGCGTCGTTGCCCGCGTGAATCTCCCGGAGATAATCGTAATGGTTTTGCAGGATATTCTCGTTGTTCCGCGCCAGCATCATCACGGCGATGGAGGAACACTGATCGGAGGCACGCTCCAGGTAGGTCAGCGTCTCCATGAACACCAGGCCGCTGCCCACGGAGCAGGCGCCGCTCTTCAGGCGCTTGGTGTGGCGATCCCGGAGGATCATCACCATGTCGTCGATGGTTTCCTCCAGCGGCTCGATGCGCTTGGCGGCTTCGTTGTCGCCCTTGGCAAAGGCGTCTACGGTAATGGTCAGGATTTCATTGACGGCATCAAAAATCAGCTTCAATTCCCGCTGCGCCATGTCGGAGAAGGTCGCGTTGTCCGCAACCAGCCGCTGGGACAGCTCCACCAGATTGGTGGCGTAGTCGCCGATACGCTCGAAGTTGGGCACCGTCTGCATCAGCATATCCAGCTGACGGTCGTCCCACTCCGTTTCCACCGCCTTGGACAGGCCAATGAAGAAACGGTCTGCCCTGTCCGTGAACTCGTCGATGCAGTCCTCGTCTACGTCGATCTCGCTGGCAACGGCGGGGTCGTACTTTTCCAGCATCCGGCAGCCCTTTTCAAAATTCTCCTTCGCCAGCGTACCCACATCCGACACGGCCTTGATGGCGACGGACACGGCAAGGGCGGGAGAATTATAAAGCTTTTCATCCAGCGTATGAAGCTCGGGATGGCGCAGCTGTTTCTGCTTGTCATCCTTGACGATGACCATGGACAGCTTCACCAGCTGATCCGCAAAGGGAACCAGCACAATGGCAGTGACCAGATTGAAAATCGTCTGGAAATTCGCGATATTTCCGCTGTCCACACTGCGTACCCAGAATTCCGCCGAGAACACAGACAGCTTCCGCAGAACAGTCATCAGAAGCAGGAACAGAATCGTTCCGATGGTATTGAACGCGATGTGGACGACGCCCGTCCGCTTGGCGTCCTTGGACGAGCCGATGGAGCAGACCATGGCCGTGGTGACGCAGGTGCCCAGATTGATGCCCATGATGACCGGATAGGCCATGGCGAAGGTGATCCCCGCCCCCGGCACAGACGCCACCGTCTGGAGCATACCAACCGTCGCGGACGAACTCTGGACAATGACCGTCAGGACAAGGCCAAAGAGAATGCCGAACAAGGGATTATTCAGGAACCGCACAAAGGCAATAAACGCATCCGTACCCACCAGAGGCTCCACGCCGCTGGTCATCAGGTTCAGACCTACAAACAGGATGCCGAAGCCGATGCAGATATCGCCGATGGTATTGGAGCGCTTGGACTTAATGAACATCAGCAGCACAATGCCGATGATAAGAGCGATAGGCGCAAGCGTGTCCGTGTCGAACAGCCACAGCAGCCAGCTTCCGTCGGACTGAATGGACCCGAGACGGATGATCTGTGCCGTGACGGTGGTGCCGATATTGGCGCCCATGACGATGGACACGGCCTGCTTCAGATTCAGCACGCCCGCGCCGATCAGGGCAACCGTCAGAACGATGGTAGCGGTGGAGCTTTGGATCACGGCGGTGACCAGCGCGCCCGTGAGAACGCCCATCACAACATTTCCGGTGACCTTTTCAAGCACGCGTTTCAGTGCGGCGCCGGAGCTGTTTTTCAGGCCGTCGCCCATCAGCTCAATGCCGTACAGGAACAGGGCAAGTCCGCCCAGAAGCTGCACGATGGCACTTAAAATCCCCATATGAAACTCCTAATATCTCTTCCGTAGTCGCCCCAACAAGGCTCAATCTTATTATAAAAAAAGAAGCCTAAAAAGTACAGTGACAAAATTTGCATAAATTTAACATACACCGTACTCAAATTTTATAAGAAACGCCAATTATTTACCGGTGGAACCGAATCCTCCCGCATTTCTGGCCGTATCCGTCAGGGTCTCGGCAATTTCGTAGGCCGGCTGCAGCACCGGCGTGATCAGGAGCTGGGCGACGCGTTCGCCGTTTTCGATGGTCTGGGGGGCGCTTCCGTGGTTGTGGAGAACCACATTGATCTCCCCCCGGTAGTCGCTGTCCACCACGCCGACCTTATTGGCGGGTGCAAGCCCCCGCTTGCAGGCAAGGCCGCTGCGGGCATATACCAGCCCCGCGCAGCCCTCGGGAACCTCCAGCGCGATGCCCGTGGGGATGAACACCGTCTCCCCCGGCAGGATGGTCACCGGCGCGTCAATGCAGGCGTACAGGTCAGCCCCCGCCGCCCCGGCGGTACCGTAGGTGGGAAGCTTTGCCCCGTCACGCAGGATTTTCACATGAACAGGATTCATCATTTCATTCCTCTCTTTTCCCCCTGCCAGTCCTGCCAGAGAATGGTTTTTCCCGCGGCCAGAGAAGCCGGAACGTCAATGAGCCGCTGGTTCTCCGAGCCACGGAACCGCAGGGACAGGTTTTTCTTTGCTTCCACAAAGGGGCCGTCCACCAGAACATCCAGATAGCTTAAGTATTCCCGTGTATCCCCCAGCCTACCGGAGAGAATGTCCTTCTCAAACAGATAGCCGGAGAACGCCCAGATGCTCTTCTGGGGCATTTCCCGCTTGATCTGTCGGAGCAGCTCCACGATCGCGCCCTGATTTTCCGGCTCAAAGGGTTCGCCCCCCAACAGCGTCAGGCCACGGATATAGTCCGGGCGGAGCATATCCAGAATGGTATCGATGGTCTGCTGGGTAAACGGCTCGCCGTAGCCAAAATCCCAAGCCACCTCGTTAAAGCAGCCGGGGCAGTGATGGGTGCAGCCGGAGACAAACAGACTCACCCGCACGCCGGGGCCGTTGGCAATGTCGCAGTTTTTGATCGTCGCGTAATTCATATTCTCCCCTCCTGAAGCGCTTTTATGTTAGTATACCACAGCTTTACCCCAATTTCCACTCTTATCTGATAAATGCGCTAAAAAGCGCCGCCGTGAAGCTTCACGGCGGCGCAATGGTCAGCACGAAATTATTTCTTCGGTTCTTCGTCGGGATAATCGGCCTTGTACTGCTCCCAGACCTCGATCTGACCCTTTTTGTCCAGACCGCGGCGAACCAGCTTTTTCACGGTGTCATAAATGACCGCGAACAGCGGCACGCCGATGACCATGCCAAAGACGCCCCACAACCCACCGAACAGGATGATGGTAAACAGCACCCAGAAGCTGGACAGACCCGTGCGGTCGCCCAGAATTTTCGGACCGATGACGTTGCCGTCCAGCTGCTGCAGCGCCAGAACAAAAACCACGAACCAGAGTGCCTTGATGGGGCTTTCAATCAGAATCAGCAGCGTGGAAGGAACCGCGCCGATGATGGGTCCAAAGAATGGGATCACATTGGTGATGCCCACAACGGCGGAAACCAGCAGTGCATTGGGGAATCGGAAAATCGTGCAGCCGATGTAGCACAGCACACCGATGATGGCGGAGTCCAGAATTTTTCCGTCGATAAATCCGCCGAACATCCGGTCAATGAACGCGACCTCGTCCAGCAGCAGCTCCGCCCACTTGGGCTTCAGGGCGCTGCGGATGATGAGAACGCTTTGCCGGGCAAACTTCTTTCTGCTGAACAGCAGGTACACCGCCACGATCAGACCGACCAGCAGATTGTACAGGAACATCAGCACCTTCCACACGCTGCTGCCCACGCCGGAGACGATGCTCACTACGCTGGAAACATAGGGCGCAAGGGTGTTGTCCGCCCAGTTTTGCAGATCGGTATTCACAGTGTTGTAAACGGTGTTGAACAGGGATACCAGCTTCTCGTTCTCTCCAAAGGTCGCCATCGCCCAGGAATACAGCTTGGAAATCTTATCGGGAAGGCTGAGCCACAAGGTCTGGATGCTGGAAAACAGCTGGGGCGCGATCATGATAATCAGAGCGTACACGATCAGAAGCCCCGAGATCATGCTGAGGCCCACCGCCAGACCGTTGGACAGCTTTTTCAGCTTTTTCGGCAGATACTTCTGAAACAGTCCCTCGTAGAGATTGCACATTGGCCGCAGCAGATACGCCACAACGCCGCCGTAGGCAAAGGGCGCAAGGATGCTCCCTAGCTTATTCAGCGCGTCGCCCACGCCCCGAAAACGGTAAACCACAAAAAACAGCACGACACTCAAGCCGATACCGCCGAATATGGACAGCATCAGATATACATACCGCCGCTTAACAGGGTCTTTCATGTTTCCACCCCCAAAGAACTCTATGGAAAGTATACCAGCATTCGACCGTTCCAGTATGAATAATTTGTGAACAATCCCCTTTTTTCTTTTGCCCCCGACAAAAAGTTTACAAAAATCTCACGACCGTCCTCCCCTCCCGGCCTTGCCATTTTTCTACGTTTGGGATATAATAAGGAAAAGAAAATCCCGTCAGGAGGTTCGTTATGCCCTACTACTATTTTGACTGGACATATGTTGTCCTCGTTCTTCCCTGCGTGCTGCTGTCTCTCTGGGCAAGTGCCAATGTCAACTCCACCTTCCGGAAATATTCCCAGCAGTATTCTTCCCGCCGCCTCACCGGTGCGGAGGCCGCCCAGCGGGTGCTGTCCGCCAACGGGGTGTACGGCGTGCGCATTGAGCGCATCAGCGGAAATCTGACCGACCATTACGACCCCAGAACCAACGTCATCCGCCTGTCCGACAGCGTGTATGACAATACTTCCACCGCCGCCATCGGCGTGGCCTGTCACGAGGCCGGGCACGCAGTGCAGTACGCCGAGAGCTACGCTCCCATCAAGCTGAGAGCCGCCATTATCCCCGTCACAAACATCGGCTCGAAGCTGGCCATGCCGCTGATTCTCATTGGCCTGCTGCTGTACTACGCGGCGGATGTTTCCTATTTCTTCGTATATCTTGGCATCGCCTGCTTTGGTCTTTCCCTGGTGTTCCAGCTGGTGACCCTTCCCGTGGAATTCAACGCCAGCCACCGCGCTCTTGTCGCCATCGACGAGGGCGGCCTGCTGACGGAGGAGGAACAGAAGGGCGCAAAGAAAACCCTCACCGCTGCCGCGCTGACCTACGTCGCCGCTACTGCCACTGCTCTGGCGCAGCTTCTGCGTCTGCTGGTGATCTTCGGCGGTAACGGCCGCAGGAGAAGAGACTGAAAAAGACAGAAGTGGTACAAATTTCCACGATCTGACCAAATTCTTCCGTCCCGGTATTGACAACCGGGACGGTTTTTTGTATAATCCGCTGGTGTGAAAAGTATGAAAAATGTGATTGGAGGCGGTTTTATGCCCGGAGGCAAGCATGTCCTCGGTAAAATCAATCAGCAGCGGGTCTTCGGCACCGCAAAAGTGGGCGACCGGGGGCAGATCGTCATACCCAAGGAGGCACGGGAGCTGTTCGGAATCAAGCCCGGCGACACCCTGCTCATTCTTGGCGAAGCGGAAACAGGTCTGATCGTGTCCCGCCCGGACGTTCTCAACAATCTGGCAGACGAAATACTGAACAATGTGAAAAAAGAGGATTGAATATGGACGAATTATTGGAGCTTTACGAAACCATGGGGATCTCCCCTGCGGTATACGCCTACGGCGAGCGGACGCTGGAGAAGCTGAAAGACCGCTTCGCCGCCATCGACCAGGTCGCGGAGCACAATCAGGCAAAGGTGCTGTGGGCCATGCAGAAGAACCGGGTCTCCGCTGCCTGCTTCGCCGCAACCACTGGCTACGGCTATGACGATTTTGGCCGGGACAATCTGGAGCGGGTTTATGCCGATGTGTTCCACACCGAGGCCGCGCTGGTGCGCCCCCAGATCACCTGCGGCACCCACGCCCTCACCATCGCCCTCAGCGCCAATCTGCTGCCCGGTGACGAGCTGCTCTCCCCTGTGGGTATGCCCTACGACACCTTGCAGGAGGTCATCGGCATCCGGGAAAGCCCCTGCTCTCTGGCGGAATACGGCGTTGTCTACCGGCAGGTGGATCTGCTCCCCGACGGCAGCTTTGACTACGACGGCATCCGCAAGGCCATCAACGATAAAACAAAGCTCATCACCATTCAGCGCTCCAAGGGCTACGCCACCCGTCCCACCTTCTCCGTCAAGCAGATCGGCGAACTGATCGCCTTCTGCAAGGACGTCAAGCCCGACGTTACTGTCATGGTTGACAACTGCTATGGCGAATTCGTGGAGACCATTGAGCCTTCCGACGTTGGCGCGGACATGACCGTGGGCAGCCTCATCAAGAACCCCGGCGGCGGCCTTGCGCCCATCGGCGGCTATATCTGCGGCACGAAAAAATGCGTTGACCGGTGCGCTTACCGACTTTCCGCCCCCGGTCTGGGGCAGGAGGTCGGCGCGAATCTGGGGCTGATGCCTGCGCTGTATCAGGGCTTCTTCCTCGCCCCCACGGTGGTGGCAGGCGCGGAAAAGGGTGCGATCTTCGCTGCCAATCTGTATGAGCCGCTGGGCTTCCGCTGCGTCCCCGGTGCGGAGGAAAGTCGTCACGACATCATTCAGGCAGTGGAGCTGGGCAGCGAAGCGGGCATGGTTGCCTTCTGCAAGGGCATTCAGGCGGCAGCTCCCGTGGATTCCTTCGCCACCCCCTATCCTTCCGACATGCCCGGCTACAACGACAAGGTCATCATGGCCGCCGGTGCCTTCGTTCAGGGCAGCTCCATTGAGCTTTCCGCCGACGGCCCCATCCGCCCGCCCTATGCCGTGTATTTTCAAGGCGGCCTGACATGGAATCACGCCAAGATCGGCATTCTCATGAGCTTGCAAAAAATGGCGGATGCCGGATTGGTAACATTATAAATTAGAAATTGAGGTAGAAAAATGAGTTGGTTTTGGTTTTCCATTATTGCTTTGCTGTGCTGGTCCGGTTCCGATTTCTTTTCCAAGATCGGCTGCCGGGACGCGTCCGACAAATACAGTCAATACAAAATGGTCACGGCCGTGGGCGTGGTCATGGGCATTCATGCCGCCATTGAGATTTTCGTCGGCGGCGTAGAGATTTCCTGGCAGGTCATCTGGACGTACCTGCCTGTCTCCCTGCTGTACATCGGCTCCATGACATTGGGCTATGTGGGACTTCGCTACATTGAGCTGTCCATCTCCTCCCCCATCTGCAACGCCAGCGGCGCGCTCGTGGCCATCATTGCCATTGTCAGCGGCACCGCCGGAAAAATGGCGATTGCCCAGTACATCGCCATCTTCCTGGCCTGTGCCGGTGTCATCGGTCTGGGCTTTGTGGAGGCCAACGAGGACGACGACCTTCGCGCCGCCCGGCAAGAGGCTTCCAATTACAAGTACGCAAAATCCTGGCTGGCTCTGGCGCTGCCCATTGCCTACTGCATTCTGGACGCGGCGGGAACCTTCGCCGACGATCTTGTGCTGGAAACCCTGAACGAGGATTCTGCCAACGTCGCCTACGAGCTGACCTTTCTGGTCGCGGGCATCGTCAGCTTCGTCTACACCGTCATCATCAAAAAGCAGAAGCTGCTGCCCAAGGTGGAAGGCCCCAAGTACATCGGCGCGGCCTTTGAGACCGCCGGTCAGCTGGCCTACATCTACGCCCTCGCCAGCGGCGAGTCTGCGCTGGCCGCCCCCATCATCGCCTCCTACTGCATGGCTTCCGTCCTGTGGAGCCGCCTGTTCCTGAAGGAAAAGCTGAGCTGGAAGCACTACACCTGCATTCTGGTCACCTTTGCCGGTATCCTGATCATGGGAATTTACGACATGTAAGCAATCGTTAAGCCCTCTGCAAGCCCTCGTAAAACTCTTCCGGAGGGCTTGCTTTTCGTCTGGCAGGATGCTATAATTCTGATGGAAATATGCAGAAATGACCGAAAAGGGGCAGATTCCATGAAGAAAGCCGCGCTTAATTCCAATCAACTGAAGCTCATCGCCATTGCCGCCATGACCCTCGACCATCTGGTCTGGACGATCTGTCCGGGGTATTCACGGGTCTGGTGGGTGCTGCTGGCGCACATCATCGGGCGGCTCACTGCGCCCATTATGTGGTACTTCATTGCGGAGGGCTACCATTACACCCATGACGTCAAAAAATACGCCGGGCGTCTGTTCCTGCTGGCACTCATTTCCCATTTTGCCTATAACTTCTGCTTCGGCATTTCGTTTATCCCCTTCCAGACCTCGGTGTTCAACCAGACCAGCGTTGCGTGGTCGCTGGCCTGGGGACTGGTGCTGCTGTGCGTCAACAACAGCGACAGGCTGAAATCGTGGCAGAAGACCGTCATCATCCTGCTGGCCTGCGTCATCACCTTCCCCTCCGATTGGAGCTGCATCGCATCCATGGCGATTCTGTTCATCGGCTCCTACCGTGGCAATTTCCGCAAGCAGATGCTCTGGATGATGTTCTGGACACTTCTCTACGCGCTGGTTTATTTCTTCTTTATTGACCGGGTTTACGCGCTGGTTCAGCTGGGCACCTGCCTGACCATTCCGCTGCTGCGGCTGTACAATGGCGAGCGCGGCTCTTGGAAGGGCATGGGCAAGCTGTTCTACGCCTACTACCCCGCCCATCTGGCCGCCTGCGGCATTCTCCGCATCGTCCTGTGGGGCGTTGGCTTCGTCACCGCCGCCGGGAATTTCTGATACATACAAAAAATATAGGACGCCCTGCGGGGAGTTCAGGCTTTTGAAAGCTCTGAGCAGCCCGCAGGGCGTAATCATTATTCCGTTTCCCCGATCAGCGCCAGCTTTTCCTCCCTGGAAAGATGCTTGATCTCCAATTCCCGCTTCAGGGCGTCGGAGTGGGTGCCGCAGGCTTCCCGGTATTTCAGCGCCAGCGGCGACCTTCCCCGGGTGTATTTCGCGCCCTTTCCGCTGCGGTGGGCTTCCAGACGCTTCTCCACATCCGTCGTGATGCCGGTGTAGAGCGAGCCGTCGCCGCATTGCAGAATGTACAGATACCACATTCCGTGTCCCCCTACTTTCGCTTTCCAAGCCGCTTTTCCAGCAGCTTATCCAGCAGAAAGAAGGTCACGTTCCCCAGAATCAGGAGGACAATCAGCATGACCACGCCGATTTCTTCAAAATCCTCCGTGACCTGAGCAAGACCGAATACCCGAAGCAGCAGCCAGTACATCACCAGCACGGAAGCGTTAAACAGCAGTCCTTTCCAAAGCCAGCGGAGTCTGGTTTTATCCAGCCGGGGCTTGACGATAGGATAATATCCCAGAAACGCGAATACCGCCGCGGCTTCCTTGTCCGGGGCGAGCAGCAGCGACAGAATCGTCACCGCGCCGTACCACGCCCACGCAATGCGGACGCCGCAGGTTTTCAGCACCGCTTGCAGAAGCAGCGCACAGAGCATGGGGCAGACATAGGTTGCGATGGGGATGATCGTCCCCAGGCTCATGACGACCACTGCCAGCGCCGCAAGCACGCCGCCCAGCGCCACAGATGAGGCAGGCGTTCGTTTACCTGCCATTGGATTTCAGCAGGTCGTACTTGATGTCCCAGAGTTTCTGGCTCAGGTCAACATAGTAGGTCTGGGGATTGTCAAAGCGCTTGACTTCGTCCCACAGGGTGTCCACTTGTGCAAGACAGTAGGCGCGGATCTCCTCAAGGCTGGGCAGCTTGTAGACCAGCTCGCCGCCCTTGAACACGGGAACCTGCAATTCTCTGGCCGTGAAATTGTAAACCTTTTTGGTTTTCCAAGTGGCGTCCGGGTCAAAGATCGTCATATCCTTGCTGTCATCCACCACTTCGTCGTAGACCGTCAGATAGTCGGCAATGGCCTTGCCGGTGTCCTTGGCGTAGAAGCGGTACAGCTTCTTATGGTGGGGGTTGGTGATCTTCTCCACGTTCTCGGAAATCTTGATTTTGGGAACCACTGTGCCGTCCGGCTCCTCGATGGCGGCCAGCTTGTACACGCCGCCGAATACCGGCTCGCTCTTCGCGGTAATCAGCCGCTCGCCCACGCCGAACATGTCGATCTGCGCCCCCTGCCGGAGAAGGTCGCGGATGATGTACTCGTCCAGAGAGTTGGACACGGAGATCTTGCAGTCCGTCCATCCGGCCTCGTCCAGCATTTTCCGGGCTTCCCGGGTCAGATACGCGAGGTCGCCGGAGTCCAGACGGATGCCGCACTTCGTGATGCCCATGGGTTTCAGGATTTCGTTGAACGCCCGGATGGCGTTGGGGACGCCGGATTTCAGGGTGTTGTAGGTGTCCACAAGCAGCGTCGCGTTGTTGGGGAACATCTTCACATAAGCCTTGAACGCCTCGTACTCGCTGTCAAACATCTGCACCCATGCGTGGGCCATGGTGCCACCCGCGTGGACGCCGTAGAGCTGGTCAGAAATGGTGCAGGCCGTGCCATGGCAGCCGCCGATGTACGCGGCTCTCGCGCCCAAGATAGCGGCGTCCGCGCCCTGCGCCCGGCGGGAACCGAATTCCAGCACGGTGCGTCCCTCGGCGGCACGGACAACACGGTTGGCCTTGGTGGCGATCAGGCTCTGATGGTTCACGCACAGCAGCAGATACGTCTCCACCAGCTGCGCCTGAATGGCGGGCGCGCGGACGGTGATGATCGGCTCCCGGGGGAAAATGGGCGTTCCCTCCGGCACCGCCCAGATATCGCCGGTAAACTTGAAATTCGCAAGATAGTTCAGGAAATCCTCGTTAAAGCACTTCCGTTCCCGCAGGTACGCGATGTCCTCCGGGTCAAAATGCAGCTCCTGAATATACTGGACGATCTGCTCCAGACCGGCCGCAATGGCGAACCCGCCCCCGTCAGGACAGCGGCGGAAAAACAGGTCAAAATAGGTTATGCGGTCGGTATAGCCGTTGGCGAAGTACCCCGCGCCCATGGTCAGCTCGTAAAAATCGCAGAGCATCGTCAGATTCAGCTTGTTGTTGACAACCATTCTGATCACCTCATTTTCATATTTGCGGCTATTATACAAAACCTTTCGGAAAATAGCAACCTTTTTCGTTGACACCTTCCGGAAGTTAGAGTATTATTAGATTACAGAAAGGTCGTGATACCTATGGGAATTGCCGTTGGCATGAAGGGCGTGGCCGAAACGCTCTGTGAGCGGGAGGACACCGCCAAGGAGGTCGGCTCCGGCGATCTGCTGGTCTACGCCACTCCCTGCATGGTCGCGCTGATGGAGGGCGCGGCGTGCGAAGCCGTGGCGGAAGGGCTGGAAGAAGGCCAGACCACCGTCGGCACCGCGCTGAATATTGAACACATCTCCGCGACGCCGGTAGGACTGGAAGTCCGGGCAGAAGCGGAGGTCACCGCCGTGGCGGGAAAGGTCATCACCTTTGCCGTCCGTGCCTTCGACGAAGCCGGTGAGATCGGCCATGGCACCCACCAGCGTGTGGTCGTCAGCAACCAGAGATTTCTGGACAAAGCATACAGCAAGCTGTAAGGAGGTTATTGAATATGCAAGACTATGGCGCAATGATTCGCAGCACCTTTGAACTGGGCAGTGTCCGGGACGCGGAGCTTCTGTTCGAAACCATCGTCAAAAACGCTTTCCCCACCTTTACCTTCCGTCGTCTGGAGCTGATCCGTGTCCAGCAGGACACCCCTTATCTGGAAGGCAGAAGCTGGAACCATGTTTTTGAGATCAGGAAGGGTGAGCTGGATAGCTTCCCCGTCTGGGAAGTCAACTGCCACCGCGTCACCATGGGCAAGACCCCGGACAAGCAGGTGTATCTGGATTATCTGACGCTTGACTTTATCCGCTACCGGGAAGCATGACGCACTTTGCAAAAAGGATACAGCACCGGGCTGCCTCTCAGCAAGGCAGCCCGATTTTCAATGTTCCCATATGAAGAAATCCCCTGCCTGAACTCAGGCAGGGGATTCACACGTCAAATCACTCTTCTTCGTCTTCCAGAGAAAACTCCAGCGTCTCACCGCAGTTGGGGCAAACGATGCTTCCCTTTTCCAGAGTCTCCTCGTCAAAGTCAACCACTTCGCCGCAGCTGGGACATTCCGCCTCGTAAATGGTGGTCTCCTCGTCGCCGAACTCAAAGCCTTCGTCGGAATCCTCGTCGTCATCCCACTCGTCTTCGTCGTCATAGTCCTCGTCGTCATCATCGTCCTCATCCATGATGAAGTCCTCGATGGCGTCCAGATCTTCCTCGATCTCATCCAGCTCGTCGGAAATGGCAATGGTGGTCTCCTCAATGTCGGTGACGCGCTTGGCCATGTCCCCCAGCAGGTCCACGATGGCAGCGATCATCTTGCCCTCGTTGGACTCGGTGTTCAGGTTCATGCCCTCCATCAGGCCCTTGAGGTAGGCGGACTTTTCGGAAATCGTCATAATGATTCTCCTTTACACGTAATTGGAAAAGAGGGGGCGAAAAACGTCCCCTGCTTTTATGGATTTAAGCCTTGGAGCGGCCCAGATACTCGCCGGTGCGGGTGTCGATCTGGATCTTGTCACCCTCGTTGATGAAGAGGGGCACCTTCACCTCAGCGCCGGTCTCCACAGTGGCGGGCTTGGTGACGTTGGTGGCGGTGTTGCCGGCAAAACCGGGCTCGGTCTTGGTGACGACCAGATCGGCAAAGTTGGGAACTTCCACGCCGAACACCTTGCCCTTGTAGCTCATAATGGTGCAGACGTCGTTCTCCTTAACGAACTTGAAGGAATCGTCCAGAGCGGAAGCGTCGATGGGCTCCAGTTCATAGGTCTCCTGATCCATGAAGTAGTACAGAGCGCCGTCATTGTAGGAATACTCCATCTTCTTGCGCTCAACGAACGCAGTGGGGAACTTGGCGGTGGGGTTGAAGCTGGTCTCGGTGACAGCGCCGGTGATGACGTTCTTCATCTTCACACGGACGAACGCCGCGCCCTTACCGGGCTTGACGTGCTGGAACTCCACGACCTGCATGACCTTTCCGTCCATATCAAAGGTAACGCCGTTTCTAAATTCGCCTGCAGAAATCATTGTATTTTTCCTCCTAAACTACCTCCCCTGACCGGGGGGCGCATTGAATGCACAAAACTAGCGCATATAGTATACCGCAAGAATTTTATTTTTTCAAGGGGGAATCTGCTTTTTTTACAGAATAATCAGATTTTTCGGGCTTCCGGTGATGTCCTCGCAGCCGTCCTCGGTGATAATGGTCACGTCCTCGATGCGGACGCCGAATTTTCCGGGCAGATAGATGCCGGGCTCGGCGGAGCAGACGACGCCTGCGGGCAGCGGCTCGGTGTTACTGGCGTTGGGGCTGGGGTTCTCGTGGATCTCCAGACCCAGACTGTGTCCGTAGCCGTGGCCGAAGTATTCGCCGTAACCGGCATCGGCAATGACCTTCCGGGCGGTGCCGTCAATATCCTTGCCGGGAACGCCGGCCTTCGTGGCGGCGATGGCGGTCAGCTGCGCCTTGAGAACGGTGTCGTACACGTGCTTCATCTCGTCGGTGGCGTAGCCGACGGCCACGGTACGGGTCATGTCGGAGCAGTAGCCCATGTAGGAAGCGCCAAAGTCCATGGTGACGAAGTCGCCCTTCTGAATGACGCGCTCACCGGCGACGCCGTGAGGCAGGCTGGTATTGGGGCCGGATACCACAATGGGGTCAAAGGCCAGACCGGTGCCGCCGTTCTTGTACATGCAGTAGATCAGCTCCGCCTGAAGCTCCAGCTCGGTCATGCCGGGCTTGATGCGGGTGATGACCTCGGCAAAGGCTCTGTCGGTGATGGCCTGCGCCTTGCGCATCAGCTCCAGCTCCCAGTCCTCCTTGGTGGCGCGGAAGGCGTAGATGGGCTTGTGGAAGGGCACCAGCTTGGCATTCAGCTTCTCGGCATAGTGGAAATACTCCTCGGCGGTGAGGTAATGCTCTTCATAGCCAAGAGCAGTCACACCAAAGTCGGCAATGGCCGCGTTCAGGCGCTGGATGTAGCCGACCTCCCGGTTCACGTCCAGAACCTCAAAGCCCTTCAGGTTCTTTTCGGCGGACTCGATGTAGCGGCTGTCGGTGAAGTAGCGGCAGCCCTTCTTTGTGACGATGGCGACGCCCTCGGCGATGTCGAATTCCGCGCCGTAATGGCGGCTGTAGCGGGAGGTCAGCAGCAGGCCGTCCACATCCCCGTCCAGCAGGGTCAGATACTTGTCAAGATTTTTCATGGTCAGATTCTCCTTTTCTTTGCAGGTAAAATAAATGGCAGTTCCAGCACGTGACGTGCCTTCAGCCAGAAATTGTGATTGTTGATGGCGCTGACCAGAATGGAGGTCACGCCGACGCAGTTCGCGCCAAGGGTATCGGTGTAGATTTGATCGCCCACCAGCGCGGCGTTCTTTGCCGGAATGTCATATTTCGCCAGACATTCCCGGATTCCCTTGGAAAATGGCTTTTTCGCGTGGGTGATGCAGTCCAGACCATGCTCCCTGCAGAAACGGGGCACCCGGTCTTTGTGGCTGTTGGAGACGATGCACACGGTGATGTCCGTCTGCTTCATCCGGTCCAGCCACGCCGTCATCTCCGCCGTGGGAACGTCAGTGGTGTAGGGCACGATGGTATTGTCAAAATCCAGCATCAGCAACCGGATGTCCCGGGTGTGCAGCAGCTCCGGCGTTATGTCGGTGAGGCGGTTTGCGATGATTTTGGGCAGAAGAGAAAAGGGCATAATGTTCTCCCGTGGTTCGTATAGTGTTCGTAGAGCGGAGTCGTCTCCGCGCTTCGGCTTACATTATATCACGGAAAGGAGGATTTGTCCATGGCGATTCGTCCGTTTCTTGCCATGACAGCGGCGGAAATCCGGGGAACTGAGACGCTTCCGCCGAAAACTGCATGGATGGCCTGTCATTTTTCCCCCTATTCCACGGGGCTTTCCAATCTGCCGAAGGCACTGCCCCCCGGCTCCATGGTGATTCTGGACGACATCACCCCCATCCATGGGCATGACTCCGAAACCATCGCCGCCCAGCTGCGCTCCCGGTTGGATGCGCTTAAATGCAGCGGCGTTCTGCTGGATTTCCAGCGGCCGGGGTATGAAGAAGCCGAACTTCTGGCGGGGCGACTTTCCGAAGCCCTCCCCTGCCCCGTGGGCGTGTCCGCGCTTTACGGGCGGGGGCTGACCTGTCCGGTCTTTCTGCCGCCCGTGCCGCCGGATGTAAATCTTGCCGATTATCTCGCCCCATGGCAGGGACGGGAAATCTGGCTGGAGCTGGCGTTGGACGGTGAGATCATCACCCTGACACCCGCAGGAGCCACCACAGCTCCCCTGCCCCCGGCGGCGCAGCTTTTAGGCGGGCACCGGGACGAAAAGCTGCACTGCCATTATCAAATCCACACGGACGCGGACAGCGCGCGCTTCACCCTGTTCCGCACCCCGGAGGATTTAGATGAGCTACTGATCGAAGGCGAAGCGCTGGGCGTCACCCGCGCCGTCGGCTTATATCAGGAGCTGCACGGCATCCCCCAATTCCTGACCGCCCCAGAACAATCTTAACACAGCAATGCCCCCTCCCATCCGGGAGGGGGCATACTGCTATTTACGACACCCGAAACTCAACATCGCCGTCCAGAATGACGGACGCGATCTCGTTCACGTCGATCATGCGGTTGAACATAAAGGTGACGTCACGGTCGGTGTGTCCTACCGCAAACATATGGTTGGCAACATTCTCGTCCACAACCACGTACTCCGTGCCGTCCTTGAAGGAAATCTTCACCCGTTTAATGTATCCTTCTGGATAGTCCTGCATTTCTCTGGTATCCACGCAGATGGCAATGGGCGAAACCTTGATATTCCCGTCCGCCAGGGTCAGATTGCTCATCTCTCCCAACGCTTTTTCGGGGATCGTGATCTTCTCCGGGCAGTCAAATCGCCCATCCAGCCGCTCGTCTACAAGGCTCTCATATCCGCTATCCACGATTTCCTCACGGGAAACCGAAGATGCGATTTTTTCGTATTCGTCGCCCAGCGTCTGCTTCAGATGCTCTATCACCTCGTCCTCGCTGACCTCCTGCTTGACCTGCTCCTTGGTCTGTTTCCACAGTTCCTGAAAATCCGACAGACGGATCGCCGCCCACTGGGTGAAGCTCAGCACCAGATCGGTGCTTTCCGGGTTGTCCAGCTGGTAGTAGAACGCCGCCGTCAGCTTGGTGTCCGTGGACTGATCGGGAATAATATAGCTGTAGCCGTACTGATTGATGTCCAGAATTTCCCCATCCGGGAACGTGATTTGACCATTTTCCTGCAATATATAGTCGGCAATGCCGTCGGGATTCTCCAAAGTGTAGGTCAGCACGCCGCATTTGGTCACCTGATCGTACATATTGGCGTCCACCGTCAGGGTGTAGCCCTCCCAGGAAATGCTCTGTCCAACGGGGCTGACCAGCGGCACCGCCTCGGACGCCGCCACGCTTTCGTCCACCGGCACCCGGTCATAGGCCGGGATGTCGTAGACCTCGCCGGGCTTTTCGGGGTCTGTAAAATGCGTCACATCCTTGTGGTCATAGCCCGTTTTGTCGCCGAACAGACCGGATATCATGTCCTGGGGGCTGTCGAAGATCACAAAGCCCGCCACCGCGTAGGCTGTCACCGCAAGCGCACTTACGATCAGCGCCGCAACCAGCAGATTCCGAAGAATCCGGGAAACGTTTCTTTTCTTCATTTGGGGTTCCTCCTGTTCCCTTTGACCGGAGGGTCTTGCCGTCGTCAGCTCACTGCGCGTCAGGCGGCTGGATTCCACCTCGCCGATGGCGAGAAACAGTTCTTCCGCTTTCATACCGTATAGCCCTCCTGTATCAGATAATTTTTGAGCTTCTGCCTGGTGCGGGAAAGGGTGCGCAGCACCGTGGCAGGCTTCATGCCGTACCGCTGGGCGATCACGCCGCTTTCCTCCACGAAGAAATACCGCCGCAGGAAAATGTCCTGCTCCCGCGCCGGGAGGGTGTTCAGGAACGCCCGGATGGCCTTGGCCAGCTCCTTGGCGTCCATCCCATCCCCCACACAGCCGGGCGCGGCAATGCAGTCGTCCAGCTCTTCCAGCACCAGTGTCATCTCCCCGCCGCCCCGCTTTTCGGCGTTCATGCTCCGCCAGCGGGAAAAGGCGAGGTTCCGGGTGATTTTGGCGAGGAACATTTTGAAGATGCCCGGACGCTTGGGCGGGATGGTGTTCCATGCTCTTAAATATGTATCGCTCACGGTTTCCTCCGCGTCCTGATCGCTGTGCAGGATGGAATTGGCGAGGGTGAAGCAATAGCCGCCGTATTTCCGGTCGGTTTCCGCCACCGCCTGTTCATCTCTGGCAAAATACAAGTCCAGAATCTGTTCATCGTTCATGGTGTTCCTCCTTGGGAAGCCCGGGTCTATTCCGGGACGTCCCGCTTCTGTGAAAGGCCCTTCTGCTCTATAAGACGCAAAGGACGGGCGGTTCGGACAGATAATCAAGAAAAAAGCCCGCCTTGTGGTGCAAGGCGGCGCTAGAGCGTTATTTCGTGAACTGCACAACGTCATTGGGCGTGCAGTCAAGAATGGAGCATATCTTTTCCAGGGTCAGCAATGTAATATTGCCGCCCTTTTTGAGCGTGTCAAGGGTTTTATTGTCCACGCCGCATTTCAGCAGCCGGTATTGGCTGATTCCCTTTTCTTTCATGGTCGCCCACAGGGGCGAATAATCCAGTTTGCTCATCGAAAATCAAACAGCTCCTTCGGCGTGATTTCCAGAACCTCGCACAGCCTGAAAATCACGTCCAGCGAGACACCCACATTGCCCAGCTCTATCGCGCTGATATGGCTTCTGTCGATGTCCACCAGCTCCGCAAGCTGTAGCTGCGTAAGCCGTTTCCGTTTCCGATAGTAAACCACGTTCAGACCGAATTTTTCATACAGCGCTTTATACTCCTGCTTCAAGTGTCTCACCCCCGTATAATATCCTTATTGCCCGAGCGTCTCCAACGCCAGTGCATTCTGCGTCTTATACAGCTCGGCGTAAATGCCGCCCTTCCTAAGCAGTTCGTCGTGGGTGCCGCATTCCGTGATGACGCCGTCGGAAATCGAGATGATGCGGTCGGCGTTACGGATGGTGCTTAAGCGGTGGGCGATGATCAGGGTCGTCCGTCCGGCCGCCAGCTTGTCGAAGGCGTGCTGGATTTTCGCCTCCGTCACGGAGTCCAGCGCGGAGGTCGCCTCGTCCAGAATCAGGATGGGCGGGTTTTTCAGGAAGATGCGGGCAATGGCGATCCGCTGCTTCTGCCCGCCGGAAAGAAGCGTACCCCGCTCGCCCACGTAGGTGTTAAAGCCGTCGGGCATGGCCTGAATGTCATCGTAGATCTCCGCCTTCTTGGCCGCGTCGATGACCTGCTCCATGGTGGCATCAGGCTTGCCGTAGCGGATGTTTTCCAGAATGGTGTCGGCAAACAGGAACACGTCCTGCTGGACAATGCCGATGTTTTCGTGGATGCTTCGCTGGGTCACGTCCCGGATGTCCAGAGCGTCAATGGAAATAGAGCCGGAACTGACGTCGTAAAACCGGGGGATCAGCTGGCACAATGTAGACTTACCGCCGCCGGAGGGGCCGACGATGGCGACCGTTTCCCCGGGGGCGACGGTCAGGCTCACGTCGTGAAGCACCGCCAGATCGGCGTCGTAGGCAAAGGAAACATGGTCGACCCTGATTTCACCCCGGACGTTTTTCAGTTCCTTCGCGTCGGGCTTATCCTGCACGGTGGGTTCGGTGCGCATGACCTCCACGAAGCGGTTCAGGCCCGCAAAGCCGTTGGCAAACGTCTCGGAGAAGTTGGCGAGCTTGCGCATGGGGCTGATAAAAGAGGAAATATACAGGCTGAAGGTCAGCAGGTCACGGTAGTCCATTTCCCCTTGCATGACATAATAACCGCCGAAGCCGATGATAATAACATTCAAACTGCACAAAAAGAACTCCACGCTGCTGTGGAACATGCCCATTGCCTTGTGGAACGCCCGCTTGGAGGTTTTGAATTCCGCATTGGCCGCGTCAAAACGGGCGGCTTCCACCGTCTCATTGGCGAAGGCTTTCGCGGTGCGGACGCCGGAAAGGCTGCTTTCGATCTCCTGATTGATGTGGCCGATCTTCTCCTTTGCCGCGGCGGACGCCCGCCCCATCCGGCCGCGCATGGCCATTGCCACCGTCAGAAACACCGGAATGGTCAGCGCCACGATCACGGCAAGCTGCCAGCGAATGGACGCCATCACGATGAGCGCCCCCAGAATGGTCAGCACGGAAGTGATCAAATCCTCGGGGCCGTGGTGAGCAAGCTCCGTCAGCTCGAACAGATCGGAGGTCAGCCGCGCCATCAGCTTACCGGTGCGGTTGCGGTCATAGAAATCCACGCTCAGCTCCTGCATATGGCGGAACAGGTCACGGCGGATGTCCGCCTCCACCCGGATGCCGAAGGTATGGCCGTAATACGCCACAACATAATTCAGAAACGACCGCAGAACATAGCACACCGCCACAATGACCATGATGGTAAAGAACGTGCGGTACATCTGGTTGGGCAGCATCTCATAAAGCGCACTGCGGGTCACCAGCGGGAACAGCAGGTCGATGGCCGCGATTCCCACAGCGCAGGTCACATCGGCGGCAAACAACCATCTATGGTTCTTGAAGTAGCTCAGGAAAATCATCAGCGGCGATTTTTCCCGATAATCTTGCGTCGTCATGTCATAAATCCTCCATTTCTCCGTTCATTATACATGATTTTACAGGAAATTCAAGCGTCTACCTTTCGGAATCCGGAAAACTGTGCTATAGTAGCGTCACCGTCAGCTGAACCGAAGGAGGCTCCCAAATGGAAATTTTATTTTACGATCATGACCTGGCCGTCTGCGTCAAGCCCGTGGGGCTGGATTCCGAAGCGCAGGTTCCCGCAGAGCTGAAAAAAACGCTGGGCGGGGAGATTTTCCCCGTCCACCGACTTGACAAAAATGTGGGCGGCGTCATGGTTTACGCCCGCACAAAACAGGCTGCCGCCGCCCTGTCCAAGGCAGTGCAGGACGGCGCTATGGTAAAGGAATACGTAGCCATGATTCATGGGCTTCCCCCGGAATCCGGGAACTGGGAAGACCTTCTGTGGAAGGACAGCCGGAAAAACAAGGTGTATGTGGTAAAGCGGGAACGGTCGGGCGTCAAAAAGGCGCGGCTGGAATTCACCCGTCTTTCCGCCGGGGAGTGCAGTCTCGTCCGCATTCGCCTGCATACGGGGCGGAGCCACCAGATCCGGGTACAGTTTGCCTCCAGAGGGTATCCGCTGGTGGGCGATCACAAATACGGTTCCCGGGATGAGCGCACAGACCCGATGCTGTTTTCCTGCTGCATCCGCTTCCCGTGGCGCGGGGAACAGCGCCGGTTTGAAGCTATGCCGGATTTCGGGGAAAATCCGTAACACAGAAGCGCCGCCGATGGAAAACCCATCGGCGGCGAAACATGTCATGAAGGAATATATTTACTCTGCCATTTTCCCGAAATCATCCGGGTCACAAAGAACGTGGTCCGGCATACCCAGTCAATAATCATGGCGATCCAGACGCCTATCGCGCCCCACTCCATCTGAACGCACAGGATCCATGAACCGAGGATGCGGAACGCCACCATGGAGCCAACTCCCACCCACATGGTAAAGCGCACGTCATTGGCCGCCCGCAAGGCGTTGGGCAGGACAAAGGCCGCCGCCCACAAAAGGATGGCACAGCTCTCATGAATAATGACCAGCGTCTTCGTCAACTCCACCGTCTCTGGCGGCAGGGAACTGTAAAGAGAAATCAGATCTTCGACAAATACGATAATCAGGACATTGCACACGGCCATGGACAGATACGACCAGAGCAAAAGTTTTTTAACATAGTGCCTGACCTGCGCCGGGTCGCCAGCGCCCACGCACTGGCCAACCACCGTCACCATGGCAAGTCCCATAGCCTGCCCGATGATGATGCCCACGCTGTCCAAGGTGTTCGCCACCGCGTTGGCGGAGGTCTGCACCGTGCCGAACAGGGCGATCATGCTTACCACGATCAGCCGTCCCAGCTGGAAGAAGCTGTTCTCGCAGGCGTTGGGAACGCCGATTCTCAGGATACTGCCCATCATCTTGCCGTCAGCACGACAGATCGCGCCCCATTTCAGGCACAGCTCCTGTTTTGGGTTTGCCGCGAGAAGCAAAATGACCACCGCCGCCACGCACCGGGAAATCACCGTAGGGACGGCAACACCGGCCACGCCCATTTTCAGCACAAAAATGCAGATGGCGTTGCCCACCACATTGATGCCGTTCATCAAAAGACTCACCTGCATGGACACCTTGCTGTTGCCCACGCTGCGGAATATCGCCGCACCCGCGTTATACAGGGCGATGAACGGGAAAGAAAGCGCGGTGATGTGCAGATAGGTAAGTCCCGCCGCCATCACATTGTCATCGATGGAGCCAAAAAACAGCCGCATCAGATTTTTGGCGAACACAAAGCACAGCGCCGCCGCGGCGACACCAAGGACTGCCGACATCAGCACCAGCTGACCGGCGCTCTGCCGGGCTTTCTCCCCCTGCCGCGCCCCCAGAAACTGGCTTGTGACCACCGCGCCGCCGGTAGCCAGCGCGGCAAACAGCACCAGAATCACGTTGTTGATCATGTCCACCAGAGAAACGCCGGAAATCGCCGCCTCGCCCACGGAGGAAACCATCACGCCGTCGCACATTCCCACCAGAATGGTCAGCGCCTGCTCGATGACGAGAGGAATAATCAGGCGTATCAGTCTTTGGTTGGAAAAGAGCCTCTGCTCTGTCAACGATCTCACCTCTTTACTATATCTTCAGCGAGTATACCACGGAAAAATGCGTTTTTCAATATGAAAATGTCACACTTTTTCGTTATAGCGGACTGTCTCATAGCATTCTCTCCGACGGTCGGCCCGGATGAACGGCTCCTGAATCGCCGTTTCCGTGAGAATCCCGTACTTTTCCGGGCGGCGGTAGGCATTGCCGTGAACCTCCCGCTTCCGGTATTCCCGCAGCATGTCCATATCCAGCTCTGCCAGATAAATCCCTTCGTCCTCCCCCGCCTCCAGAATACAGGTGTTCCGGGACCCGGAAAGTTCCGGAAGATAAGCCACGCCGTCAAATACGGTGGAATGTCCGTTGCAGTCCGGATGGGGCGAGGGATAGTTGCAGGTTGCGATGGCAGTCATGTTTTCATACGCCCTGCCCCGAAGCTGGGACAGTCGGTTGATCTCCATGGGACAGGCGTTGGGCGTGAGGATCAGCTCCGCGCCCTTCAGCATCAGAATCCGTGCGCTTTCTGGGAATTCCCGGTCGTAGCAGATCATGGAGCCGACCTGCACAGTACCCTCTTCCGTGTCCAGCGAAGCGACGAAGAAGTCCTCCCCCGCGTCCAGACAGCACTCGTCCCCAAAATCGCAGGTATGCACCTTGGCGTAGGTGTACAGCCGCCGCCCGTGGCGGTCAAACAGGCTGACCGCATTTCTTGGCCGTTTCTCTGTCTTTTCCAGAAACGTGATGGCGATCGCCATGTTGAGTTCCGCCGCCAGTTTTCCGAATCCGGACACGAATTCCCCGTCCGCCGGAACCGCCGCGCGCTGCAGCACTTCCGCGTCCTCGGGAATGTCATATCCATTACTCCACATCTCAGGAAACAGCGCGATATCCGCCCCCAGCACCTTCGCCTTCCGGCACGCCTCCACGCCCTTTTCCCGGTTTCCGTTCAGAGAACCGGTGGGCAGAATTTGCAGCAGTGCAATTTTCATAGGGCGTCAGCCTCCGAAGCAGAGCTTCATGATCACCGCAAGCACTGCCAGATGTACGGGATAGGACAGGTAAAATCCCAGCTGCACCGCCCGGTTTGCCGTGGCTTTCCGGCCGGAATACAGGCAAATGGGGATCATGGCAAACAGCGCAAACAGCTCTATGGGAATCTGAATGACACCAAAGGAGATCGCCGCGTTGTTCATCATCAGGCACAGCACCGCCAGCCCCACAAGCTGTATCATCCGGCGGTTCGGCAGCTCCCGCGTCAGCCAGAACAGCGCGACTATGGCCACACCGTATCCGCCGTAATCCGTTTTCAGCCACTCCGCCGCGAAGAAAAACGGCACGACGGCCAGCAGCTTCATCCAGTATTTGGGACATTTCTTCATCAGCTCCACCATTCCGAAGCTCAGAAGCAGCGTCACCATCACGCTCTGATTTTCCCACGTCCATCCGCCGAACAGGGCAATGTCAAATCCCGGCTCCGACAGCAGTGCGCCGATAAACAGCCGGAGGGCATACTTCCGAGGGTTATGGGTATAATGCGCCCCCTCAGCCAGCAGAAAGCAGTAAATCGGGAACGCGACCCGGCCAATGATCCGCATGGCAAAATACAGGTAGTAGATCCCATCGAATGGCGTTACAAAAAACTGCGACTCCACCACGGTCGCGCCCACATGGTCGATCAGCATGGTGACGCAGGCAATGATTTTCAGCGTTTCCTGAGAAAGACCGGATTTTTTCATACAGCACTCCCCTTCACCGTCTGCGGCGTAACATTGTTTCCGCCATTATAGCGCGCCATGGGAAAAACTGCAAACGTTTTGTTGCTTTTTCAGGGAAGTCGGGATATAATGACAGAAAAGGGGGTGTACGGGATGTTTCTCAGCTTTGTGGTTCCCGTTTACAACGCGGCGCAGTATCTTCCCGAATGTCTGGACTCACTGCTGGCGCAGGATATTTCCGATTACGAGATCATCTGCGTCAACGACGGCTCCAGAGATGCCAGCCCGGAGATTCTGGGGCAGTACGCGGCAAAACACGGCAATATCCGCTTGATCGACAAGGAAAACGGCGGCGTGGTCTCGGCGCGCAACGCCGGTCTGTCGGCTGCTCAGGGGGATTTTATCTGGTTCGTGGACGCGGACGATTTTCTGCTGCCCAACATCCTTGGCTTCCTCAAAGACAAAGCAGCGGAAACCGCCTGTGACCGGCTGATCGTCGGCGGCTATCAGTTCACCGACCGCCTGACCGACGAGGAGATTGCCCTGTCCCGGCAGATGAAGCTGCCCATAAATTCCCAATGGTATGATTCCGTGGTGTGGAGAAGTCTTCTGCGCCGGGAATTTCTGCTGGAAAACGGCCTGAACTTCCGTTATCCCGAACTGACCCACGGCGAGGACGGGTTATACATGTACGAAGTCGGTCTTTGCGCCCCGAAAAGTGTCGAGATTAAGCTGGCGCTGTATTGTTACCGCGAGCATTCCGGTTCTGCCGAAACGACCGTCAGCCTGGAGAATTACCACAAGAAAATCCGCTCCTACATACGCATTTCGGAAATCCTTCTGGGTTATTACCGTGATGGCCGTCAGGATCCCACCACTGCCGACAAGCTGATGGTCTTTTTATGGTTTACCCTGTATGTAACCGCCTCACTTCCCCGCAAGGATGCCGCCGCCGTATTGCGTCAGCTGCGCCAAAAGGGGCTGTATCCCTTCCACCGTCCCCCGCAGTGTACGCTGACCCATGCCTACATGACCCGTCAGACCGGCTGTGTGGGAACATTTCTGGATTGGCTGTGCCGCCACCTGCACACCCGCTGGGGCTTCTCCCTGATGTGGCTCCTGCAGCGCCCCGTGCAGTGGAAGCGTCTCTTAGCCGCCCGGGCGAAAAACGCCTAGCATATCAGAACCATACATTTTCTGGTTGCATTTTCCCGACAGATGGTGTATAATGCCCTACAGGCATCCGGGTGTGGCCCAGTTGGTAGGGCGCTTGATTTGGGTTCAAGATGCCGGGAGTTCGAATCTCCCCACTCGGACCATGCAGAGTGTCCTTATAGGATCTGAGTATCCTGTAATGGACACTCTGCTTTTTTATTTCCTGAAAAGTTCAT
>OLPR01000136.1_pt1 | contig 71983 bp, 64 predicted proteins | sample 1672761 | NCBI WGS metagenome assembly OLPR01 (sample SAMEA3136721, study PRJEB25190) | human gut metagenome | biome: human gut; feature: human-associated habitat; material: faeces | place: Austria | collected 2013 | reverse complement strand
GCCCCCTCGAGCTCCCCTGCTGCTCTATTATCTTTCTTTTGCAGCATAGTTTTTCATTTATTTTATTTCGGGTTTACAGGCCGTATTCTTCGGCAAGCTTTCTGAACGCCGGCAGCGAATTCTCAGCCGTTTTTTCGGACACGCAGTAGGCAAGGCGCGCATAGCCTGCAACGCCGAAGCTGTCCGACGGGACAAGCAGTATCTCAAACTTTTTGGCCTTTTCGCAAAATTCCCCGGCGCTGTCGCCCTTTGGCGCTTTTATAAACAGATAAAACGCGCCGTCCGGCTTTACGCAGTCAAAGCCCATGCCGGACAGGGCATCATACAGCGTGTCGCGATTTTTGGCATAGCTCGTGATATCCGGCCGGACATCAGCGCACTGTGCGAGCATGTGCTGCATAAGGCTCGGCGCGCAGACATAGCCCAGCGCTCTGCCTGCTCCGCACACTGCCGCGAAAACCTCCGCGCTGTCCTTGACGCAGGGCGGCACCATTATGTAGCCGAGGCGCTCGCCCGGCAGCGACAGGGATTTAGAGTAGGAATAGCAGACGATCGTGTTTGGATAGATATTCGGCACAAACGGAACCTCAACATCACCGTAAACAAGCTCGCGGTAAGGCTCGTCGGCAATGAGGTAAATGCTCTTTCCCTTTTCCTCCTGCGCGGCCCGAAGGATCTTGGACATGACTCTGAGCGTCTGCTCGCTGAGTATCGCGCCCGAGGGGTTGTTCGGCGAGTTTATGATAACTGCCGCAACGCCCTGCTCGACAGCGTTTTCAAACGCCGCCATGAACGGCTGCATATCGTCCCCTGCCGGCGGAACTATCAGGACCTCCGCTCCGGCATTTTCGGCAAACACCTTGTATTCCGGGAAAAACGGCGCAAGCACCGCGACCTTCTCGCCCTCGGAAACAAGGGCCGACATGACTATCGACAGCGACGAGGAAGCGCCGGAGGTCAGGTAAATGCTCTCGGCCGGTATATCATATCCGGCTCTTTTGCTCTCCTGCGCCGCGGCAGCCTTGCGCGCGGTCATTGCGCCGGGGGCTGCCGTGTATCCGTGCAGGGCTAGGCTCTCCTCGTTTTGGAGAAGCTCGATAAGCGTGTTTTTCACCCTTTCGGGCGTCGGAACATTGGGATTTCCTATGCTGAAATCAAAAACATTTTCGCTGCCTATCTCGCTGCGGCGCGCGTCGCCGTAGGCTGCGATGGCGCGTATGGCCGAATCGCTTTTGCCGAGTGCAAGCATTTTCTTCGCTATCATGGTGCTGCTCCTTTCCGATTTATCGTGTGTGTTGTTTTATCTGAGGTCTGCCAGCTCGTATATAAGTCTCTCGGTCTTATCCCAGCCGATGCAGGCGTCGGTGATGCTCTTGCCGTAAACTCCGCCGTCGGGCTTCTGGTTGCCGTCCTCGATGTAGGACTCTATCATAAGTCCCTTGACCAGGTGCAGGATATCGTCCGAGTGGCGCGTGCTGTGCAGGATCTCCTTTGCAATGCGCGGCTGCTCGTCCCACTGCTTGCCGGAGTTTGAGTGGTTCGTGTCGATAACGACCGCCGGGTTTTTAAGGCCGCTTTTTGCGTAAAGCTCGCACAGAAGCTTGATATCCTCGTAGTGATAGTTGGGTATCGTTCTGCCGTATTTGTTTGACGAGCCGCGCAGGATCGCGTGTGCAAGCGAATTGCCCTTGCTCTGCACCTCCCAGTTTGAGTAAACGAAGGTGTGCGGATGCTGGGCGGCGGTGATGGAGTTCATCATAACGGAAAGATCGCCGCTGGTGGGGTTTTTCATGCCGACCGGCAGATCAAGGCCGCTGGCCGTGAGCCTGTGCAGCTGGTTTTCAACCGATCTTGCGCCGACCGCAACATAAGAGAGCATGTCCGACAGGTAATGGTGGTTTTCGGGATACAGCATCTCGTCTGCGCAGGAAAAGCCCGTTTCGGCAATCACCTTCATGTGCATTTTGCGTATCGCTATAAGGCCGCGCAGCATATCCGGCGAGCTGTTCGGGTCGGGCTGATGGAGCATACCCTTGTAGCCGTCGCCGGTCGTACGGGGCTTGTTGGTGTAAACGCGCGGAACGATGAGTATCTTGTCTTCGACCTTCTCCTGAACCGTGCGCAGGCGCGAAATGTAGTCGAGCACCGAGTCCTCGCGATCGGCAGAGCACGGGCCAATGACAAGCAGCAGTCTGTCATCCTTGCCGGTGAATATTTTTCTGAGCGCCTCATCGGTGATCTTTTTTCTCTCGGCAAGCTCGGGAGTTATCGGGTACATTTCCTTTATCGCCTGCGGCGTGGGCATTTTTCTTTTGAATTCCATGTTCATGACTCATCATCCTCTTTTTTAACATCAAAGTATTTTCTGCGCTCTGTGGAAAGGCGCATCATGCGGCGTATCGTTTCGCGGTCGCCGTTAGCTATGCTGTTTCGCAGAAGCTCGAACTTTTCGGAGAAAAGATCCATCTGCTTCACCAGCTCGTCACGGTTGAGCAAAAACAGCTCGCTCCACATTTCATCGTTTATTTTTGCAATGCGCGTAAGGTCGCGGAACGAGTCGCCCGTGTAATCGACAAGGTGGTGCGAATCCTTGCACACCATAAGCGAAACTGCGATGCAGTGCGCAAGCTGCGAGAGAAAGCCTATCATCTCGTCGTGCTTTTCGGGCGTAAGCTCGGCTATCATGCGAAAGCCCATTATTCTTCCGAGCTCCTTGCAGGTCTCAATGGCCTCGGGCGTATTCTTATCCGTGGGCGTTACGATGTAGTTTGCGCCCTCGAATATCTCCATGCGCGCGTTTTCAACGCCGCTGCACTCGCGGCCGGCCATGGGGTGCGCGCCGATGTACTCAAGGTCCGGCCGCAGCATGTTCTGAATTTTATAAATTATGCTGCATTTTACGCCGGTGACGTCGGTTATAAGCGCGTTGGGCTTAATGTACTGCTGATATTTTTCTATCCACTCGACGAACGCATGCGGATACATTGCAAAAACCAGCAGGTCAAACTGCCCGATGTATTCGGGGTCGATCTCGGCTCTGCCGTGCTTTATTATCCCCTCGCGCAGGGCATAGTCTATCGTCTCCTGCCGCCGTGCGACGGCGCCGACCTCAAAGCCGTGCGAGGTGAGCGACTCGGCGTAGCTGCCGCCCATAAGGCCAAGGCCGAGTATAAGTATTTTCGTGTTTTTATCAAGCTTCATATTCTGCCTCCAAACCGATGGAGCTAAGTGCGTCAAAGTAATTCGGATAGCTCTTGCGCACCGCCTCGGCGCCGTCGATAACGCCGCCTGTTATGCTGCACAGTATCGTCAGCGCCATGACTATGCGGTGGTCGTTGTGCGACGAAAGCTCGCGCTGCGGCTTGCTTATACGCCCCGGCTTTATTGTTACGCTGTTTTCGTGCAGCTCGGTCTTGATGCCGAAGGCTTCAAGCTCCTGCGCCATGACGGCGGCTCGGTCGCTCTCCTTTATCCGCAGCCTGCGCGTTCCGGTAAAGCGCGCTCCGTTCCCTGTAGCCGCTGCCAGAGCAAACAGCACCGGGCCGAGGTCGGGGCAATTTGAAATGTCAAGCTCCGCGCTGGGCCGTGTAAGCTCCCGGAAATACTCAAGGCACACTCTGTCGCCCTGTATGCTGTTTTCGTTCAGACCGTTCACATTAACTCTGCCGCCGATGAGGTTAAACGCCTCGAGCGCCGCGGCATTTGACCAGTCGCCCTCAACGGTCTTATCTCCGGCAGCATACCGCTGTCCTCCGGGAACGGCAAAGGTGTTTTTCTCATGCTCTGCGATTTTTATGCCGAACGAGCCGAGCGCCGCGGCGGTAATGTCTATATACGCTCTGCTCTCGACCGGCGGAAGGATCTTTATCACGCTGTCGCCGCTAAGCAGCGGAAGCGCAAACAAAAGTCCCGTTATGAACTGGCTGCTGACATCGCCGCGCAGGACATACTCGCCTGCCGTAAGCGCACCGAAAAACTCGATTCCGCCGCTGTCTTTTTTAATTTCGATGCCCTTATCGCCGAGAAGCTGCTCGTATATTCCGACTCCTCTTTCAAGCAGCCGGGGCGTACCCTCGAACCTTACTCTGCCGCCGGTGAGCGCAGGCGGTATCATAAAGCGCAGCGTGCTTCCGCTTTCGCGGCAGCGAAGCACCGCGCCCTCGGGTGTTTTGCCCGTTTTGCCGCATATTTTCACCGTATCGCCGAGCTTTTCGTATCTTGCGCCGAGCGCGGCGATGCAGTCGAGCGTTGCGAGCATATCCTCGCTTTCGGAAATTCCGCGTATCGTGCTCTCGCCCTCGGCGAGGGCGGCGCATATCATCAGGCGATGCGCATAGCTTTTCGACGGCGGCGCGCTTATCTCGCCGCAAAGGCGCGACGGACTTATTTTAACCTTCATTTTTCTCTCCGATGTAGTCGATAAGGGAATCCAACGCCTCGTTATAGCCGTCAAGCCCGTGTCCGCAGATGGTCTTGACCGCAGCATCGCGGATGTAGCTCACCTGTCGGAACGCCTCGCGCTCGGACACCTCGGAGATGTGTACCTCCACCGTCGGTATGCCGACGCCCTTCACCGCGTCCGCTATCGCGACCGAGGTGTGCGTATATGCGGCCGGATTAAAAACGATGCCGTCAATGCCGTCAAAATACGCCTTCTGTATCGCGTCAACGAGGTCGCCCTCGTGGTTTGACTGATAAAACTCGACCGTGACGCCCTTTTCCTCGGCGTGTTCGCTTATCAGCTTCAGAAGATCCTTATAGCTTTGTCTGCCGTATATCTCCGGCTCTCTTATGCCGAGAATGTTTATATTCGGCCCGTTGAGTACGAGTATTTTCATTCTCCCAGCTCCTTTAATATTGCGTCGGCCTCCGCCTCGGGCGTGGTGTTCGCGTCGATGCGGATCTCTGCCGCCGCCGTGTAGATATCGTATCTCTCTGCATAGAGCTTCTCAAGCGCGCTGCGGCGCGAGGCAAGCGGTCTGTCGTCGGTCGCGATGAGGTTTTCCGGCGCGCGATCCAAAAATACGATCGTTCCGTTCTGCTTGAGTGCTCTCACGTTTTCCGGATCGAGCACAGCTCCGCCGCCGGTCGCAATGACCTTGCCGCCGGTCGCGGCAAGCTCGGCGATCGTCTCTTTTTCAATGCGCCTGAACTCCGGCTCGCCGAATTTGGCGAAGAAATCGGAAATGGACATGCCGATTTTTTTGACGATGTATTCATCCGTGTCGGCAAGCTCCTTGCCGCATTTTTCAGCCAGTATCCTGCCCACGGTGGTCTTGCCGCTTGAGGGCATGCCGACGAGGACAATGTTCTGCTTTGCGCTTTTCACGCTGTCAAACGCGCGTTTTATAAGGCTCTCGTCAAGCTTGATGCTCTGAAACACTGCCGAGGCGTAAACCGCCTGAGCCGAGAGCATGTACAGTCCGCCCTCTGCCGGAATGCCCCGCTCCTGCGCATCGAGTATAAGATTTGTGCGCAGGGGATTGTATATCGCGTCGAGCACGCCCTCAAGCTTCGGGAACGATGAAATGTCCATCGGTCTGCCCTCGACCTTCGGGAACATGCCGGCAGGCGTTGCGTTTATGATGATCTGCGCATCATTGTGCTCCTGCACTGCCTGCTCATATGTTATGCTGCCGCCCTTTCCGCTGCGTGAAACGTAATCAACGCTCTTTGCGCCCATGAACTCCGCCAGAGCGTGCGCCGTTTTCGATGCGCCGCCGGTGCCGAGGATGAGCACCTTTTTGCCCTTCATGTCAACGCCTGCATGCTTTGCAAGCGCCAGCATGCCGGGAAAATCGGTGTTGTCGCCGTAAAGCTTGCCGCTGCGGTTTACGACGGTGTTCACCGCGCCGATGCGCTTTGCCGTTTCGCTTATCTCGTCAAGATACGGGATAACGGCTTGCTTGTAGGGTATCGTAACGTTTATCGCGTTAAACTCGCGCTTTGTCATGAACTCGCCCAGCTCGTCCGGTCTAAGCTCATGCAGCTCGTATTCATAGTCTGCTATCTGCGCGTGAATTTCGCACGAATAGCTGTGCGTCAGATGCTCGCCGATAAGTCCGTATTTCACTTGTCATCTACTCCTTTCGTCAGCACATCCGTACCGTATCGCAGGCTGAGCATATCCGCAACGCACAGCGCCGCAACGCTGTCGAGCACCGGGCATATCCTGCGGATTATCGCCGGGTCGTGCCGCCCGTGGATGCTCAGCTGAGTATTTTCGTTTTTTATAAAGTCAACCGTGTCCTGCTGCTGCGCAATGGACGGCGTCGGCTTAACGGCGCAGCGGAAAACGATCGGCATGCCGTTTGTTATGCCGCCGTTAATACCGCCGTTATTGTTCGTCGTCGTGACTATCCTGCCGCCGGACACTCTCAGTGGGTCATTGCACTCGCTGCCCTTCATATCCGCAACAGCAAAGCCTGCGCCGAACTCGATGCCCTTAACTCCGCCGAGGCTGAACGCCGCATGGGAGATCACGCTCTCGACGCTGTCAAACCACGGCTCGCCGACTCCTGCCGGAGTGCCGCATATGACGGTTTCCGTAACTCCGCCGACACTGTCGGCTTCTTCACGCGCTTTCAAAATGCGCTGCGCCATTTCCTCGCCGCGCGCATCGTCGAGCACGGGAAAGCTTTTTGCGTTGAGCGATTTTATATCGCTTTCAATGTCTTCGAATTTTCTGTCCGAAACGCCGGCGCACTTTGCGATGTGCGTTGCAAGGCTTATGCCTATGCCCTCGAGCGCCGGGATGATAACGCCGCCTGCCGCAACGAGCGCCGCGGTTATCCTGCCGGAAAAATGTCCGCCGCCGCGATAGTCCTCAAAGCCGTGATACTTGCAGTAGGCCGAAAAATCGGCATGCGCCGGACGCGCCGGGCCGTAGTTATAGTCGCGGCTTCTGGTGTTCTCGTTTGGGATGATTATGGTCAGCGGAGTGCCGGTCGTTCTGCCGCCAAACACGCCGCTTATGATCTTAAACTCGTCCTTTTCCTGCCGGGGCGTATCCAGCGACGAGGACGGGCGGCGGCGCGTGAGCTGCCGCGCGATGAAGTCCTCATCGACCTTTATTCCCGGTGCGAGTCCGTCTATCACGCATCCGACCGCCGCACCGTGGCTTTCGCCGAATATCGTCAGGCAAACGCTCTGACCGAAGCTGTTTTTCATCCTTAGCCCTCCAAACGCGAGAGTATCTCGTCGGCGCTCATGCGGCAAAGGCGGAACGATCCGATCTCGTCAACGATCACCGCCGCAATGCCGTCGGAGGCCATTTTCTTATCGTGCTTCAAAAACGGCATAAGCTCCTCGGCGCTCTGCCCGATCTTTGAAGGCAGGCCGTATTTTTCAAGCACCGACCTTATCCGCGCCGCGGCATTATCTCCGCTCATCGGGATCATGCCGAGCGCAACGCACTCGCCGTGCAGGAGCTTGCCTGCATTGAAGCTCTCGACCGCGTGGCCGATCGTGTGGCCGAAGTTGAGCACCTTTCGCAGTCCCGTCTCGCGCGGATCCTGCTCAACAACGTTCTTTTTTATCATCAGCGCGCGGTAAATGATCTGCGGAAGATCGGCCGTGAGGTCTGCGCTGTTTTCGATAAGCTCAAACAGCTCGGCGTCGTTCGTCGCCGCCATTTTTATCGCCTCGGCAAGACCTGCCATGAGCTGGCGGCGCGAAAGCGTTTCGAGCACCTCGGGGTCTATGATGACCTTTTTTGGCTGGTAAAACGCGCCGACGATGTTTTTAACGCCCCCGAAATCTATCGCCGTTTTGCCGCCGATGGAGGAATCGACCTGCGACAGAAGCGTTGTCGGAATATTATAAAAATCCACGCCGCGCATGTAGCAGGATGCTGCAAAGCCGCTCAGGTCGCCTACGACGCCGCCGCCGACGGCAACAACGCAGTCGACTCTTGTAAACGACTTATCGAGCATCTCGGACAAAAGGTGCCGGAGTTCGTCAAAGCACTTGCTCTGCTCGCCCTGCGGTATGGTTACGATCGCCGCCTCGCCGCACTGCGCGGCAACGGTCTCGGCGTACTGCGCCGGAACTCCGCTGTCGGTAACGACGAGCACGCGGCGGTTCAGGTTCAAGAGCTCACCGGCCTTTTTAATTGCGCCCGGCTCGAGCACGATGTCATAATTCCATGTATCGGTCTTTACGGGGACGATCATATCTGTCACTCTCCGATTTTAAGATTTGAGTAGTAGGTTCCGACGAGCTTGAGCTTTGCGCAGATAGCCGACAGCTCGCGGAGCATATCCTGTCCGTTTTCGTTGTTTATGTTTCCTTCGGCCTCGATGTAGAAGAAGTAGTTCCACTGAAGGTCCTTCATCGGACGCGAGCGCAGGTTGCGCATATTAAAGCCGTGCGAGCCGATGATGTTGAGCATCTGCGCAAGAGAGCCGGCCTCGTTTTTGACGGTGAACACGAGGATGAAGTTCTCCTCGGCGCGGCTCGACATTGAAGCCGGCCTGTTCTGTGCACGGGAGAGCGCCGCAAAGCGCGTTGTGTTTATCTTGCTGTCGTTAATGACCTTATCAATAATATCGAGCTCGAAAATTTTGCTTGTCTCATCCGAGGCTATGGCTGCGACCGATGCGTCGTTTTTCTCCTTGACGTACTGTGCGGCCAGCGCCGTGTTTGAAAACGTCTCGGTCTCGAAGCCGTGCGCGCGGATGTACTCGCCGCACTGCTCAAGCGCCTGCGGATGACTGATAACGGTCTTTATTCCGTCGAGCGACGCGCCTTCTACGCCGAGCAGATTGTGCTCTATCGGAAGATCGACGACCTGGTTTACGAACAGGTCGCCCGAGAAGATAAGATCCATGACCGTTCCGACCTCGCCGGCTGCGCTGTTTTCAAGCGGCAGCACCACGCAGTCATACTCGCCGCGCTCGACCGCGCGGTATGCGTCGCCGAAATCGGAATACGGGATAAGCTCGGCCTCCGGGAACATGCGCTTTGCCGCCATGTAGGCAAACGCACCCTCAACGCCGCAATAGGTAACGCGCATGCCGTTTAAAAGCTTTGACTGATACTCGCAGGAGAGATCTATCGTCTTTCTGAGAAACTGCACATAATACGACTCGACGTCGGCGTTCTCAATAAGCTTGCGGTCACGGTCGATAAGCTCCTTTTCGCGCACTGCGTCCTTGACGGACAGGCCGTGCCGCTTTTTATATTTTGCTATCACCGCCGCAGCCTGCATGCGCTGCTCAAAAAGCTTTGCCATTTCGGCGTCTATGCGGCTTATCTCGTTTCTGGAAGTCTCAAGTTCGTTCATATCGCTACCTCTGTCTATTCAATAAAAATATGCGGCCCCTTTGCAAAGGAACCGCATTCAATGACAATTATTCGCCGCCGAAACGGCTTTTATGCGTGCATTGTTACGTCCTTTGCCAGGCGGTGCTGCGCCAGCCATAATAAAAAACGCAGTACGAATAAAATCGTACTGCGTCAAAAGACATGGATGCACTGCGGACAGACTCAGACACGGAACAATTGCCGATCGTTGTGCAGCGTGCAGTCATTTCCGTATCCTCGCTTTCCTGATTTATTAACGAATAAATTATACTCACACCCGGCGGCCTTGTCAATTGCCGCTTTTGAACAAAATTCTATGCGTCCCGACAGATGGTTTTAGTAAATATCGGGGCAGTTTCGAAAACTGCTCGTCGGGCCAGGTGCATTTCCCCAAGCCCCTTTGGGCAGCATGGGCGCATTTTGGCCGCTCAAATCGGCCAATGAAGGACGAACGCCTGTCGAGTGCTTGACGGAACTGGTTTTCGTTCAGGCAAGGCAAAGTCCGCAGCTAATACTCACTGTATTAGCAAGGGCTTTAACGCTGCATGAGCGGAAAACAGTCCGGCAAAACCGGCAGGTGTTCGTCTTTCATTGGTTTAACCCCACAGGGCGGTGAGCATAGGTATTATCTGCTTCTTGCGGCTCATGACGCCGGGCAGGAAGATCATGTTATCCTTGGGTTCGGCGGAGAAGGCGCGGCGGATGGTATCGTCGCTGCCGATGTAGAGAAGCCGGGTGCCCTCGAGAAGGACGTCGGTGAGCATGAGGATGACGATGTCGTAGCCGTGATCTGATTTCATGCGGCGCATCTCACTGAGGAATTCCTCGCGGCGCTCGAGCATTTTCGCCGAGTCAAGAGTCGTGATCTGACCGACGCCGAGTATCTGTCCGGAGAGGTGGAACTCCTTGAAATCGGAGCGGATAAGCTCGGATACGGGCTTTGTGTCGGACGAGCCGGAAAACAGCTCCTTTCCCAAGGCCTCAAGTGAAACGTTTGCAATGCGCGCCATACGTTCGGCAAGCGCGGTATCACGCTTCGTGCAGGTCGGGGATTTGAACATGACCGTGTCGGACAGTATGGCCGCCGCCATAAGCCCGGCCATTGCCGGCGAAGGCATTACGCCGTGCTCCTGATACATGCCGCATATTATGGTCGTCGTGCTGCCGACAGGCTCGTTGCGCATGCGGATAGGCTGTGCCGTCTGGATGTCGGCAAGGCGGTGGTGGTCGATTATCTCCAGTATCTCGGCCTGCTCAAGACCGGCTACCGCCTGCGATTTTTCGTTGTGGTCAACGAGCACGACGCGCTTTCTGCGCGGACGCAGCAGGTGATATCTTGACAATGTGCCGACGACCTTTTCGTTTTCGTCGAGCACGGGGTAGCAGCGATAGCGGCTTTTGAGAACTTCCTCGCGGACATCGTCGATGTAGTCGCTAAGATGGAAGCATATCGTATCCTCGGTGTGGCACGGGCGAGAGATGGGGATCGCCTGATAGATGAGCTTTGCAACGCGCGCAGCGTCAAAGGGAGTGGACACGATGCAGGTTTTGCCCGCGTTTTCAAGCCACTGCTTTTTTGCCTCGGTCTGGCACAAAACGATGCAGTTTACGCCGAGCTTGAGCGCACGCTCGACCATGTCGGGCTGATCACCGCACAGCACGATGCTGTCGGGGTCGTTGAACAGAAGCGTATCGCAGCTCTGCGGCAGCGCAATGACGACGTTGCCGGCGATGCAGTCGAAAAGCTCGGCATCCTCATTGAGTATCTTGCCCTCGAGCACGCTCAGCACATTGTAAAGCGGAACATCGTCTATATGCGGATCTATTATGGTCAGCAGGCTGTACGACGCGATATCTCCGGCCGAGAGAGTGCCGTGCAGGGTGCCGTCCTCGTTTATGACGGGAATGACGGACACCTTCTGCTCGCGCATCATGCGCCAGGCTCGGTTCATCGTGACCGAGGAGTTCAGCGCAGGGGGCGTATCGAAATCAAGGTCGCGCACCTGCGTGCGCACGTCGTTTATCTGGCGCGGCGGCTCAAAGCCGAATTTATCGAGCATGCGCTGAGTCTCGTCGCTTATATGTCCAAGGCAGGCCGCGGTGTATTCCCTGTCGCCGAGGGCGTTGCGAAGCGCCGCATAGCTCATCGCCGCAACGATCGAATCGGTATCCGGATTACGGTGGCCTACCACAAAAATTTCATTCATTATTCTTTCCTCCGCTCTTGGATGCTTCACAATTATAGTATGTGATTTTTAAATGTCAACAGGAAAAGCTGCATCTTAACAGATGCAGCTATGCGTTTTATATCACTTTTTATTCCCCTGCGCATGCATCGAGCAGATCGCATATCTCCTGCGCCGAACCTGCGGCGGCAAAAGCTCCGTTTCCGTAATCGGCATAGGCGCAGCCGTCATCAATATAAATGAGCACAAAATCAGGCTCGACACCGTCATCAAAGCTGACCGCGTAATCGGCCTCGCCCGACACGACATATTCGCTGTGCGCATCTTCTGCCGGCGCAAGCAGTGTGCGGAGCTTTTCAGCTGTCTCCGCCGAGACAGCAGCTCTTGTTTTCGAATTCTGAGCCAGAGTATATGTTGTTTTGTCACCATTGTCGGTTTGTCCGGTGAATCTCCCGTCCAGAACAGGCAGCGTCTCTTCAACATACAATTTGATTGAATCGACTTTGTTTTCCGCCGGTCCTAACATACCGCTTTTGGCTCCTGCGAATATGACAAGGGCAAGGCATGCCGCTACGGACAGATATTTTATCCACACTATACCGGTTTTCTTCTTCGGCTTTGCCTTTATGCCGGACATAATCTTTTCATGCAGTCCGTCGGGCAGCGGCTCTTCCTCATGCATCTGCTCCGACACTGCCGAAAATGCATCATAAACGCTTCTGCATTCGGGACAGGAGGCAATGTGCTCGCGCACGAGGCTCTGCTCTGCTTGGCTAAGCTCGCCGTCAAGAAGGCAGCTTATCATTTCTCTGCATTTTTCACAGTCTATCATGTTTTGCCGCCTCCTTTCATTCCTTTTGACGCTATAGACTCCGGAATGTTCCCGCTGTCGAGCAAAAATATGCACAATCTCTTACGCGCGCGGAAAATACGCGACTTGACCGTGCCCTCCTCAATCGAAAGTGCCTTGCCTATCTCGGCATAGCTCATGCCGCCAAGCTCTCGCATGACAAGTATCTGCCGCTGCTTATCCGGCAGAGTCTTCAATCCCTCCTCCACCGACTGCATGCTTATCTTTTTTATAAGCTGCTGCTCGGGGTCGGCTTTCGGGTCGGGGATGTCAAGCTGAGCATCCTCGTCATCGTCGCTCACGGTAAGAGATACCTGCTGCTTTCGGCTTTTCGAGCGCAGAAAATCAAGGCAGACGTTCGTCGTTATCCTGTATATCCACACGGAAAACTTGCTGTCGCCCCTGAACGAGGAAAGGCTGCCGTAGGCCTTGATAAACGCCTCCTGCGTCATATCGAAGGCATCGTCGCGGTCCCCCACCATGCGCAGCGCAAGGTTATAAACCGTTTTTTCGTACCTCAGCACAAGCTCTTCAAAGGCGTTTGCGTCGCCGCCGAGAACTTTTTCGATTATTTTCTTTTCAGAAACTTCAGTCATACAAGCTCTCTCTTTATACCTTTTATTATTTCCTCAAGCTCATCGAGCGTTTCGACCTTCACAAGGCGCTGCTTATAGTACCCGGCGTATGCAACGCCCTTGAGGTACCACGGTATCTGGTGCCGCGCCTCAAGACATGCAAGGCGCTCGCCGAATTTTTCCGCATACATTTTTGTATGCCTTAAAGCGAGATCCATGCGCTCGGCAAGCGGCGGCTTTTCCGGTATCTCTTTGCCGGAGAGCAGTGCGTTTGCCTCGGCAAAAAGCCACGGATCTCCGAACACTCCGCGACCTGCCATGGCAAGATCGCAGCCGGTGTAGCGCAGGATATGCGCCGCATCCTCGGCGGAAAATATATCGCCGTTTGCGATGACCGGAATGTCGACGGATTTTTTCACCTCGCGGATGATATCCCAGTCCGCACGGCCGGAGTACATCTGCGCTCTCGTTCTGCCGTGCACGGCTATCGCGGAAGCCCCCGCCTGCTGCATTATCTTTGCAAACTCCACGGCATTGACGCTTCCGCCGTCAAATCCCTTCCGGAACTTGACCGTAACGGGGACATCGACGTTCGACACCACCGCCTGTACTATTTTCCCGGCAAGCTCCGGATCGCGCATGAGCGCCGAGCCGTCGCCGCTTTTGACGATCTTGCCCACCGGGCAGCCCATATTTATATCCAGCATATCCGCGCCGGAATATTCGATCGCCATAGGCGCTGCCTGTGCCATTATCTCCGGCTCGTGGCCGAATATCTGCGCGGCGAAGGGTCGGCAGCCGGGCAGATTATAAAGCAGGCTTTTTGTCTTATTATCGCCGTAGCACAGCGCCTTCGCACTGACCATCTCGGTCGTCGTGAGTGCGGCGCCAAGCTCGGTGCATATCGCACGGAACGCAAAATCCGTGACCCCTGCCATTGGCGCAAGCGTCATTGGGCCGCTTATTTCAACATTGCCTATCTTCACCATAATATATCCAGTCCCACCGGGCAGTGATCCGAGCCCATGATTTCGGGCAGTATGTAAGCATCCTTTATGTTATCACGCAGCCTGTCGGATACGACAAAGTAGTCGATACGCCAGCCGACGTTGCGCTCACGCGCAGCCGCACGGTAGCTCCACCACGAATACGCATCGCGCTTATCGGGGTAAAGCGTGCGGAAGCTGTCGATAAATCCGGCATTGAGAAGCTCGGTGAACTTGCCGCGCTCTTCGTCGGAAAAGCCGGGGTTAAAGTGGTTAGTATCGGGATTTTTAAGGTCTATCTCGCAGTGGGCAACATTCATATCGCCGCAGACTATGACGGGCTTAAGCTTATCCAGCACCATAAGATACCCTCGGAAATCATCCTCCCAGCTCATGCGATAGTCTATGCGCTTTAGTTCATTCTGCGAATTCGGAGTGTAGACACATACAAGGAAAAATTCATCGTATTCGAGCGTTATTGATCTGCCCTCCGTTTCGTGTCCGGGGATGTTTTGTCTCACGCTTATTGGCGTGTGCTTTGTAAATATTGCCGTACCGGAATAGCCTTTCTTTTCGGCATAGCTCCAGTAGCTTTCGTATCCGGGCAGATCAAGCTCTATCTGACCTTCCTGTAATTTTGTCTCCTGCAGGCAGAAAAAATCCGCGTCAAGCGACCAGAATATATCCTCAAAGCCCTTTTTTACGACGGCGCGCAGGCCGTTTACATTCCAGCTTATAAATCTCATTCGTTCAGCCCCCTCGCGTCGGAAAGCGCAGCATTGCGCAGCCTTGGCACCTCGCCGGACGCGCCGTTTTTTGTGTTCTCGGTTTTTACTGCAACAAGGCGGTTTATCTTAACGCCCATTTCACGGAACTTGCACTCGTAGTCGGTCATGACTCCTCCCTCGCCGCCGGCATGCAGGTCATTGGTCACGCTGTGGACCTCCCAGCCCTCGGCCTTTATCTGCTCAAGCGACCAGGTAAACAGCGGCAGATTATCCGTCTTGAAGCATACCTCACCGCCCATTGGCAGGATATCGGCATATATCCGCAAAAAATTCGGAGATGTGAGCCGGTGCTTTGCATCGCGGCTTTTCGGCCACGGGTCGCAGAAGTTGACGAAAATGCGCTCGACCTCGCCGGGAGCAAACACCTCGCGCAGCTTCAGTGCGTCCATAGATATAAACCGCACATTGTCTGTCTCTTCGGCGCAGGCGCGCTCCATGGCGATGACCATAGCATCCTCGACCCTTTCAAGGGCGATAAGCTCCGCGCCGGGATTTTCCTTTGCCGTGCCGACCGTGAAGCGGCCCTTGCCGCAGCCTATCTCGAGCCACAGGCTTTTTCCGGGAAAGCTCTCACGCCATTTCCCGCGCAGGGCGGCAGGCTCGGCTATCTGCACCACGGCGCACTTTTCCATGCGCGGCTGCAAATTCGGTTTTTTTCTCATTCGCATTTATCGATCACTCTCCGAAGCTTTATCCATAGTAAAATACCATACATTCGACAAAACATCAATCCGAAAATCATTCAATATCAACACATTTTCGGCAAAAAACCGGACATTTTCTGACATATAACTACTTGAAAACTTAAAAATCTTATGATATAATGCAATAATCAAATAATTAACACCCCTTTGTTGCGTTTTTAAGGAGAATAAATATATGAAGCGTGTAAAAGTATCTAATAACGTAATCCGCCGCCTTCCGAGATATCTTAGAAAGCTCGACGAGCTTACCGATGCAGGCGTGAGCCGCATATCATCCGGCGAGCTGGGCCGCCAGCTCGGTCTCACCCCCTCGCAGATCCGTCAGGACTTCAGCTGCTTCGGCGAGTTCGGCCAGCAGGGCTACGGTTATAAAGTCACCGCACTTCGCGCTGAGATCGCATCCATCCTCGGCATGGACAGGGGCTACAGCGCCATCCTCATCGGTGTTGGTAACCTCGGTCAGGCACTTCTGTGCAACTTCTCATTCAAGACCTGGGGCTTTGACCTCAAGGCCGCGTTCGACGTTAAACCGCAGCTTATCGGAACCGATTACGAGGGCGTAAAAATCCACGACATGGCCACCCTGCCGCAGTTCCTTTCCGAAAACAAGGTTGATGCAGCCGTTCTGTGTGTTCCCAAGGCTCACGCGGTTCAGACCACCGAGCTTCTCACCTCGCACGGCGTGAACGCGATCTGGAACTTCACCAACGTCGAGCTGACCGCTCCCGAGAGCAGCACCATCGTTGAGAACATCCACTTCTCCGACTCTCTGCTGTCGCTGAGCTACTACATCTCCGAGGATAACGACGAGAAGGCCGCAAGAGCTGCAAGAATGAACAAATAAGCTTACCATTTCAAAAGCCGGCTTTTGGCCGGCTTTTTTCTTTGGAGGGACAACACATGTCAGACACGATAGCCGCCGTTTCCACCGGCACTCAGGTCTGCGCGATAGGCATCGTCCGTATGTCCGGAGGCAAGGCGATCGAAATCGCAGACAGGCTCTTTTCGCCCGTGTCGGGGCGCAAAATGGCCGACTGCGAGGACAGAAAGCTCATCTACGGAAAGCTCTGCGACGAGCAGGGGCGGCTTCTGGATATCTGCCTTTGCACGATAAGCCGCGCCCCAAACAGCTACACCGGCGAGGACACCGCCGAATTTCAGTGCCACGGCTCGCCCATCGTTCTGCGCGCGGTGCTCGAGGCGGCGTTCAGCCTCGGCGCAAGGCAGGCTCTGCCCGGCGAGTTCACAAAGCGCGCTTTTCTTAACGGCCGCATGGATCTTTCCGGCGCGGAGGCAGTCGCGGATATCATCGACGCCGAAACCGCCGAGGCCGCGCGCAACGCAGCCGGTCAGCTCGGCGGAGCGATATCGCGCCGCATCGACGAAATATACGGTACGCTCACCGACATAAGCTCGCACTATCACGCGGTGCTCGACTATCCCGACGAGGATATCGAGGACTTCACCCTTGCGCGATACGAATCGGATATAGAGCGCTGCACGGCAGTGCTTGAGAGCCTTCGCGCAAGCTATGACAGCGGAAAGCTTCTGCACTCGGGCGTTCCGTCCGCGATAGTCGGGCGGCCCAACGCCGGAAAAAGCTCACTTTTGAACGCCGTTCTGGGCTATGACCGCGCCATAGTCACCGATATCCCCGGCACGACGCGCGACACGATCGAGGAAAAGCTGCGTCTCGGCGGCGTACTGCTTCGTTTGACCGACACAGCCGGCATACGTGAGACCGACGATGAGATCGAGCGCATGGGCGTCACGCGCTCGCGCAGAGCGATGGAGCAGGCAGACCTTGTTCTCGCCGTCATCGACGGACACAGCGAGATAACGCCCGAGGATATTGAGCTTATAAAATGCGCCGAGCGCGCGCCGCACGGCATCGTCATTTTATCAAAACACGACCTTGGCAGTTTGAGCAAATTGCCCGAAACAACGCTGCCGGTCATCGAGATAAGCTCCGTCACCGGCGAGGGGCTTGATAAGCTCGAGGACACAGTGCGCGCGCTGTTTCCCATGCCGGTCGCGCCTGCCGGAGAGATACTGACGAATGCCCGGCAGTTTGACGCCGTTTCGCGCGCGCTTGAATCCATGAAAGCAGCTGGCGGCGCGATGCGCTCGGGCTGCACGCCCGACATAGTCCTCACCGAGACCGAGACCGCCATGGCCGCGCTCGGCGAGCTTACAGGGCGCACCGTGCGCGAGGAGGTCACAAACCGAATATTCGAGCGCTTCTGCGTGGGGAAATAGAAAGACAAGAAGCAAAAACAGACGGCTGAGCCGTCTGTTTTTTATTTTATATAAGGAAGTCCTGTCTGGGGGCGCGGATAGAACAGCACCTTCGGGCAGGCTTTGCCCGTCAGAGCCATTGCGCGCTCAAGCGCTTTCTGCGGATCGCGGACAGGCTCCATTAGCATCGTGCGCGCCTCGTCGTCGCTCACGTTCGGGCAGCTGAGTATTACCCTTGCGCCCTTGCGGTATATCTTCGCAAGCAGCAGGACGTGATCCATCTGGATCTCGTAATGCTCGGTCGTCCACTTTTCTATCTCCGGCAGCGTTTTTCCAGAGCCGAACGCGCGCAGCATATCCGGGGAATTCACGCCCTCGGCGCAGCCGCAGGTGAGCAGCGTCACGATATCGCCGTCGAGTATCTCCGTAAGGCCTATAAGCGCCTTTGCCGACTGATAAAAGTCGATATCCAGCGGCTGACCGGGGCAGGTCACGATAACGTCGGGCTTTTCGATGCCGACGCCGAGATAATCGCGCACATATTTGACCGCCGCGCTGTGGCACTCGACAAGACTGCCGGTGAAAACGGCAGCAATTTTCATCTCGTTATTGAGAATGCAGTTTACGCCGAAGTCAATGCCGAACAGCTCGGCGGCTTCGATCATATCGTCGCTCACGGGGTTTCCGTCGATCTTGCCAATGGCCGCGTTGGGGTCAAGTATCCGCTCGGGGCGGTGGTTTATGCGGATCGTCTCCTCGCTTGATATGCCGGGCAGCACGGACTTTCGTCCGCCGGAGAAGCCTGCGAACTCGTGCGGCTCGACCTTGCCTATCTGAACATGAACGTCACACTCATAAGCACGGCGGTTTACCGTTACAGGCGTTCCGTTCGAGCTGTCGCCGAGGTAGATGAGATTATCCTTGTCAAACGGCGTGTGGTTTACGCATTCGACCTTGCCGTAAAGCTCGCCGAGAGCGCACCTCATCTCGTCCTCGGTCGCCGGACGGTGAACGCCGATGGCGACGAAGAACGTGATGTTTTCAAGCTCGATGCCGCCCTTAACAAGCTCATCGACCGCGACCCTGGCCATGGGTGCCGTGGGAATGCCGCGCGTTGCATCCGATATCAGGACGCAGGCAGTTTTCGCGCCCTTATCGCGCACGATGTCGCTTAGCGTTTTGCCGGAAACAGGCTCGGCAAACGCCTTTTCTATGGCTGACACTTCGTCAATCGCCGCAAGCTGCCTTGTCTGCACCAGTCCTGCGCAGTTTGTCTCCGGCAGGCGCAGCTCGATGCCGAGCATCGTGTCTTTATATATGCAAACGCCGTCTTTATTTTCTAATGTATACATTGCGGTGTCCTCCAAGATAAGAAAATCGGAGGGGCAGAGCCCCTCCGACTATAATCATTTTGCCATCAAAGCTCGACGTCCTTGCCGCCGGTGAGATCCTCTTCAGGCTTCTCGATGCAGGCATAGTTGCCCTTGCCGGTGAAATCGCAGATGAAGTTGCGAAGCTCAAAGAGCGTTACCGGTACGAATGCAACGGGTATTGCCGCGTAAGCCCATGCATAGGGGATCCTGAGTGCGGGCGTCAGACGGAATCCGGCCTTCATGCAGTACTGTATGCCGATGATGACCATGAAAACGCAGATACCGACGATGATAAGCTGCGTAAGCTTGGTCAGGAAATTCTGTACCTTCTTCGGCATGTGCTCCTTGAAGACAACGATTGCGACATGCTCACGGCGCGCTGCAAGCACCGCAACGCTCATCATGCCGAACCATACGAGCATTATCTTCAAAAGCTCCTCCGACCATGTCAGCGAGTTGTTCAGAACATAGCGGAATATGATATGTGCCATGAGGATAACTATCATCGATACGAGCACAAGTATGAGCAGCACCTTCATTATCTTGAATACTACTTCGAGGGCTTTGTCAATTTTTTCAACCATTTGTCTTCTCCTTCCGGATGTGTCTTCAGCCGCCTCGGCGGTCAGACGTTAGAGAAATCAGAACTTGGAAATCTGTGCGAGAACGTCCTTAACGTCGTTCATGTACTGATCGACTGCGTCCTGGCCGATGTCCTTTGCAACGAGCTTGATAACGGCAGGCTGTGCAACCTTTGCCATCTCGGCTCTTGCGTCTGCGGATACTTCATTTATCTGCATGCCGTACTTGTCGGCGAGGTCGGCGAGGATGAGATCCTCACGCTCGAGGTTGCAGAAGCGGCTGAATTCCTGAGCGTAGATAGCGCCGGCCTGAACGACTTTCTGATATGCCTGGGGCAGGCTGTTGAAGAACTCGAGGTTGCAGACCAGAGGCATTGCGTCATAGATGTGGTTGGTCAGCGACAGGTACTTCTGGACCTCATAGAGCTTCTTATCGGTGACGTTTGCGATGGGGTTCTCCTGTGCGTCAACGACCTTCTGAGAAAGGGAGATGTACAGCTCAGAGAATGCTACGGGAGTGGGATTGGCGCCGAGTGCGGAGAAGGACTCCATGTGGTTGTTATTCTGCATGGTGCGCAGCTTAACGCCCTTGAAGTCGGCGATGCTGTTGATAGCGGAGACGTTGCTGGTGACCTGGCGCATGCCGTTTTCCATGTAAGCCATGCCCTTGAGGCCCTGAGCTTCCATCTTATCGAGGAGGTTGGTGCCGACATAGCTGTCGAGAACCATCCATGCTTCGGTGTAGGAATTGTAAACGAAGGGGATGTCCATTACTTCGAACTCGGGAACGTAGGATACGACCGGGGCGAAGGATGCGACCGCCATCTCGAGGTTGCCCTGAGCGACCTGCTCAAGAGTCTCCTCCTCGCCGCCGAGCTGACCGGAGGCGCAGACCTCTACCTGGACCTTGCCGTTGGTGTGGGACTCAACGTACTTCTCCATCTGATACAGACCGAGAGTTGCGGGGTAAGAGTCGGAGTTTTCGCATGCGATGCGGATGGTGTAGGTCTCGTCGCCTACATCCTCAGTACCGGCGGAGTTGCCGCCGTTGCCGCCGTTGCCGCAGGCGCACAGTGCGAACACCATGACCAGAGCAAGAAGCAGTGCAATGATTCTTTTTGACATTTTCATTTCTCCTTTTTATTTTTCGTTATTTTCAGTTAACTAACGACTATGAGAGGTAGCCCATCGATTCCGGCAGCCACAGCGCGATATCCGGGACGAAGGTCACCAGAAGCAGTATGGCTATCGTCATCAGCAGGAATGGCAGGGCTTCTTTTGCCGTCTGCTCTATACGGACTCCGGCGATGGGGCTTGTAACGAACAGCGTTACGCCGAAAGGCGGAGTTGCGAGGCCGACGACGAGGTTGATGCAGAACACCAGACCGATGTGCAGGGGATTGATGCCGATCGCCCATGCGATGGGAGCGATGATCGGAGCGAGGATAACGGTGGATGCGTAGTCATCCATGAACATGCCGCAGATAATCAGCAGGACGTTGACCAGCAGCAGGAAGCCCCACTGCGGCATCTGGCTCAGAGGCTCGATGAGCAGGCTCATGACGCGCTCGTTTGCGATGCCCCATGCCATTGCGGTGCCTGCGCCGGCGAGGATGAGAACGAGGCCGGAGGTGGAGGCAGCTTCAACGATCATATCGGGGATATCCTTGAGCTTTACGGAGCGGTTTACGAAGAATGCGATGATGGCGCTGTAGACAACGGCAACGCCGGAGGCCTCGGTGATGGAGAATATGCCGCTGAAGATACCGCCGAGGATGATGACCGGCAGGAACAGAGCGGGCAGAGCCTTGAGGGTCGCCTGGCCTTTTTCCTTCCAGGTGGATTTGCCGTAGGACGGGTAGCCGCGCTTTTTCGCGGTGCGGTGTGCAATGATGCACTGCATGAGGGCTATGAGGATAGCCGGGGTAACGGCCGCCATAAACAGGCCTGCTATAGAGGTGTTGCCGACCGCCGTGCAGTAAAGAATCATCAGCACGCTCGGCGGCATGATCGGGCCGAGCAGCGAAGCCGAGGACATGACCGCAGCCGAGTATGCCGGCGAGTAGCCCTCCTTCTTCATCATGGGGATGAGGAAGACGCCGAGGGATGCAGCCGAGGCGACAGCCAGGCCGACGATCGAGCCCATCAGCAGCGATGCACCGATGGTGACGATAGCGATGGCGCCCTTGAAGTTGCCGAACCACACGTTAACGAATTTGACGAGCGATTCAAGCAGGCCGCCGCGCAGCATAAGCTGGCCGGTAAGTACGAAAAACGGTACTGCGAGGAATGAGAAGCTGTTCATGCCTCCGTACATTTTTATCGCAAGCTGGACAATGTTGAGGTCTGCCGAAAGCAGGTAGACCACAGTGGTGATAAGAAGGTTGTATGCGATTGGCAGGCCGATTATCATCAGTGCCAGGAAGCATACGATCATCAGTATCAATGACGTTGACATAGCTTCTCTCCTTATAGGCTCTCTGGATTTGTAGGTTCGCGGTGCTGCGCATTTTTTTGTGTATTTTGTGGGATGCACAGTTTATACCGCGTTGTTATCATTATAACTGTTTTTATGAAAAAATATATAACTATATTAACTTGAATTATTAAAATAATAATTTTAGTATTTTCTGTACAAAATAATACTGCACTTTTTGTGCACAAATTTCTGTTGACAAGCTAAAATTTATAGCTTTTTAACAATCATTTTTAAATTGCATGTTAAAGGGCTTTAAAAAATATAACTCCGTTAACGAGAAACGAAATTATCCGCCGCTTTGTTTGACTTTGTATTCGTTTGTCATTATATTTATTATATCGCTGCGATATATCGCAGGAGCGTAACCGTTCATAATACCTGTTGGAGGAATGACATATGCAGAAAAAGATCAAGAACCGTGAGGCGTTACTGTCGCACGGCGACATCAACGGAAGAAAGATCGTTCTGGACATCACCGAGAAAACGCTTCAGCATCTCGATGCTTACGAGCGCATCAAGAGCATCGCACATATGGAAGGCGATACACTTTGCATCGGCTCGCGCCGCTGGGATCTGAGCAAGAAGCGCAACGTCTATCTGCTCGGCGCAGGCAAGGCCTGCAATCATATGGCCATGGCTGTTGACGAGATCCTCGGCGACCATCTTACGCGCGGCATTGCCATAGTTAAAATAAAGGAAGACACAGATGTTTTCCGCAAGACCGACGTCTATGTCGGCGGTCACCCCCTGCCCAACGAAGAGGGTCTGCGCGCATGCAAGGAGATCATAAAGCTCGTTGACAGTGCAAACGAGGATGATCTTTTTATAGTAGTAATAAGCGGCGGCTCGTCCGCTCTCATGAGCTGCCCCATCGAGGGAATAACTCTTCAGGACGAGATCGACACCACCGACGTCATGCTCAAGTCCGGCGCAGGCATTTATGAGATAAACGCCATCCGCCGCCACATCTCGGCCATGAACGGCGGCATGCTCGCAAAGCGCATCCGTGAGCGCGGCGCCGAGCTTATCGGCTTCGGCATCTCCGATGCGGTCGGCACTCCGGCGACCGGCGATATCGGCGAGCCGTACAAAAACTACAAGGGCACTCCCATGGGTCCGGATCAGACCACGCTTGAGGAGGCACGTCAGGTCATCCGCGATTACGACGTTGCAGACCGTCTGCCCAAGAGCGTTGTTGACTACCTGATGAACGTAGGTCCCGAGGGTGAAACTCCCAAAGCTTTCCCCGAAAACACCTATTTCCTTATAAACAGCCTGCCCGACTCCTGCCTGACGGCAAAGCGCATATCCGAGGAGATGGGCATTCCGGCGATAATCCTCACCTCTTATCTCGAGGGCGAGGCCAAGGACGTCGGAACGGTGTTCGCCTCCCTCGCACGCGAGATACAGAACTACGGCAACCCCATAAAGCCGCCCTGTGTCCTGCTTTGCTCCGGCGAAGCCACCACCAAGATCCTCGATAACTCCACCATCACCGGTCACGGCGGCCCCGGCCAGGAGCTTACGCTTTCCTACTCCATTTCCGGCAAAAAGGCCCCCGGCTGCGTGTGCCTGTCCATCGACTCCGAGGGCACCGACGGAACCACCGTCGTTGCAGGCGGCATGACCGACTCCACCAGCTACGACGCTGCATGCGAAAAAGGCATCGACATTTTTGAAAACCTGCGCGGCCACGCCTGCTTTGAAGCGCTCGACGCGATCGGCGACGCAGTGTTCACCGGCAACACCGGCACAAATCTGTGCGATTTTAATATAATGTATGTTCCCGAGCTGCCTGCCAAAAAGCTCAAGGGCAGCCGCATCAAAAAGGTTCACGCACGCCAGATCATCGACTGCAAGTGCCGCCCGATGGTCGAGGTCGACGTTATAACCGAGGACGGTTCGATCGGCACCGCCGCAGCTCCCACCGGCTCCTCCGTCGGCATGCACGAGTCCTTCGTTCTTCGTGATAGCGACCCTGCCGAGTACGACGGCATGTCCGTACACAAGGCCGTTGCAAACGTAAACGACATAATCGGCCCTGCGCTCATCGGCATGGACACGCTCGACCTCGATGCGATCGACAGAAAGATGATCGAGCTCGACGGCACGGACAACAAGTCCAAGCTCGGCGGCAACGCGATCTACTCTGTCTCCGTAGCTGCCTACCGTGCAGCAGCGGCAAGCCTCAAGCGTCCGCTTTACGACTACATCGCAGGCGGCGATATCAAGACCGTTCCCATCCCCTCCTTCAACGTTCTCAACGGCGGCAATAACGCCGGCATAAAGCAGGCGTTCAACGAGTTCATCGTCATGCCCTACCGCGCATCGGATATCGAGCAGGCAGTCGAGATAGCCGTCAAGGTCTTTAACCGCCTCGGCAAGGTCATCCGCGAGTACACCGGCTCCGAGCCCCGTGTCGGCGGTTCGTTCGGCTGGTGCGCTCCGTCGGAGGATCCCGAGGTCTGCCTGAACCTCATCCAGAAGGCGATCGACGACTGCGGCTACACCGAGCAGTGCGCCTTCGCGCTCGACTGCGCCATGAGCGAAATGTACGACCGCGAGAGCAAAACCTATTACCTCAACGGCAAGCAGGTCACGACCGACGAGGTCATCGCCTATGTCAAGGCCCTGACCGAAAAGTACAACTTCGTATTCATCGAGGATATGCTCGACGAGGACGACTGGGACGGCTTTGAGAAGGCACACAAGGAGATCATCCGTACCTTCATCATCGCCGACGACTTCACAGTTTCCAACCCCGAGCGCATCCGCAAGGCATATGCGCGCGACAGCATCGACGGCTTCATCCTCAAGCCAAACCAGGTCGGCACAATCTCCGAGGCGCTCGAGTCCCACCGCTTTGCCAACGAGCACGGCCTGTTCTCGATAACCTCCGGCCGCAGCGGCGGCGTTGTCGGCGACGTGGTAATGGATCTCGCAGTCGGACTTCAGATACCGTTTATCAAAAACGGCTGCCCGCGCTCCGGCGAGAGGATCGACAAGCTCAACTTCCTCATGCGCGTCAAGGATAATTACCCCGGCTGCCACATGGCAAAGATCGACGACATAGTTAAGTTCTAAAAACGCAAACAGCCGCCGCAGTCAATTGACTGCGGCGGCATTTTTCATTTATTCGGTTTTATGCGATGCTGCCCTTATCGTTGACGGCCTTCACGGCCAGCATCGAATAGTTCCAGTTATTTTTCATCGCAAGCTCCGCGCCGAAGGGATCCTTCATGCGGAAGCTTTCTATCATAAGCTTGTGGTCATTATATGACGTGCCCATCGTGTTATTGCGGAAAAACAGATAGTCCAGCCGCGCAATGTGCACCCACAGCGCCGAGCAGAATTCTTCGATATATTCGTTTCCGGCGATCTCGAGTATCTTTTCGTGAAAGCTCTTGTCGGCCATAAGAATGCTCTCGGCGTCATTTGCGTTCTCCATGACCTCGCCGAACTCGGCGTTGAGCCTTTCAAGCTCCTCAACATCGGCAGCGTCGGCCTTTTCCACCGCAAGGCGAATGGCAAGGCATTGCAGGGTCTGCATCGGCAGATAGTAGCTCTCGATATCGTCCAGCGCAAGGTCTGCGACTATCGTCGCCCTGCCGGGATAGGTGAAGATGAGCTTCTGCTGCTCGAGCATTTTCAGCACCTCACGCACCGGCGTGCGGCTCACATTAAAGTATTCAGCGATCTCCGTGTCGGATATCTTTTCGCCGGGCTTGAGCTGCATAACTGTTATCCAGTGCTGCAAAGTTTCGAGTATATCGTTTTTCGTCAGCGAATCGAGTTTCGCATGTGGATAGTTGGGAAGCGGCATTTTTTGCCCTCCGTTGAAAGCTTAACTGATGCAATTATAGCATCACAAAAACACGCCGTCAAATCATTCCTTGCAATATCAGCCTGCATATTGTACAATAAGTATCGGAAAGTATTATTTAGAACATATGGAAGGACGGGTGAATATGCTCTTCACCTCAAAAGTAAGTGCCGCATACGGCAAACTGACGCATTCACAGAAGGTAGTCGCAAATTACGTTGACGAAAATTATGAGGATATTGCCTTTTCCACGCTTGAGGAGCTGGCGGAAAAGATAGGAGTGAGCACGACAACGGTCATTCGCTTTGCCCGTGCGCTTGACTATTCCGGCTTTTCCGAGATGCAGGACAGCATAAAAAAAGAGATACAGACCAAAGGCTCGCTGCCGGACAGGCTCGAGCGCGCGGCCGCTTCATCCGGAAATGACCTGCTCGAGGAGGCTTTCTCGACCGATATAAAGAACATTCAACTCACGCTCGCAGGGCTGCATGCAGACGATCTCGAAAAGGCAATCGAAATGATAAGCGGAGCAAACAACATATATGTTCTGGGCATGCGCAGCAGCTTTTCGCTGGCTCACTACATGGTATCGCGCCTGGGCGAGATAAAGCGCAACGTGCATTTTATTCAGACCACCGGCCTCATCTACCCCGAAGAGATAGTCAACGCAGAGGCCGGAGATGTTTGCATTGCCTACATTTTTCCGCGTTATTCGCGCATCGGCATCAACATACTCGCGTGGATGCGCAGTCGTGGGATCAAGGTCGTGCTGTTCACGTCCAACAATGATCTCCCCGTCAAAGCCTACGGCGACGTATGCTTCAACTGCTCGATAAAAAGTGTTTCCTGCAAAAACTCGCTGACAGCTCCCATGTGCCTGACAAACTACCTTGTCGCGGAGCTTGCCCTTCGCAATTACGAGGAGGCGCACGACGTGCTCTCGCGAACCGAGGAAATACTCAGCACCGGATTTTATCTCGGAATTTAATATTTACAAAAAACGGCTTCCCACGAGAAGCCGTTTTTCTCTATTTATCCAGCGCTATGCCCATGAGCGCCTGCTTTATGCGGAATATCTGCGTTGCCTGGGCGACGTTGAAATCATCAAGCTGCTTATTGAGCTTATCTATCGCGGCAAGCTGGTTTTGCGTAAGGCCGAGCGTTTTTTCGCCGCCGTCGGATGCCTTGCGGCTGACAACTATGCCGTCGGCGTCGAGCTTTGCTTTGTTTATTATCTCCTCGGCCTTTGCGTTTGCGTCCTTTATCATTTCGTCGGCCTTTGCCTGCGCGCCCATGATAAGCTCGGCGACCCGCTCCTTGGAAAGCCCAACATCGTTTATCTGCCGGCGCAGCTCGTTATTTTCCTCTATAAGCTCCGCAAACGCGGCCTTTATCTCCGCCATCCGAGCATCGACCTTATTGGCGTTGTAATACTTCTGCTTTGCGATATCAAACGTTATGCCGTCAAAAAACTCCATCGTCACTGACATATTTCACCCTCCGCATTTTATACACATATATAGAGCTAATATAGCGCATTTTACGCAAAAATTCAATGCACTTTTCGCGGCGGTGCGGAAGATTTTTCTTATGATCATCTTAAAAGTGTTGACAAATTATGAATTTATGAATAACATGTTAACAGCAGTGCCTCAGGGCACATAAACGCAAATTTTTATTAAAGGGGAGAAAAATGAAAAAATCAGCTCTTACCACCACGATCAGCATCCTGCTCATCGTCGCATCTGTGTTCGCACTTATCGCCGCCGGGTTCGGCGTCAAGGACGGACTTGCGATAAAGCAGTACAAGGAAGAGGATGCGAAGGCGGCAGACGTTGTAGGCGATCTTGAAAAGGCCATCGGCATGCTCAAGGAGAACGAGGCAGCCTATCTTGAAGGTGTCGGGACCTACGCCAAGGGTCTGAGCGACTATGAAGCCGGTCAAAAGGCCTATAACGAGGGCAAGGCTACTCTTGCTCAGGGCTATAAAGACTATGACGAGGGCAAGGCCACGCTCGCGCAGGGCTACAAAGACTATGCCGCCGGCAAAAAGGCGCTTGAGGAAGGGCGCGCAAAGGTCGCGGCAGGTCAGGCGATGATCGACGCGAACACCGACGCCTACAACGAGGGCAAGGCGCTTCTTGCTAAGATCGAGCCGCTCATGCCGCTGCTGAACACCTATGTCAAATTCCGCGACGGCAGCATCGCAAAGCTGCCCGGCTTTGACAGCGCGCAGGCATGGTTTGTCGGCAAGGTCGCACCTATTGCCGAGCGCTTGGGCCTTTCCATCCCGGCAGACGTGACCGATTTCCCTGCCTATGTTCAGAACATGGTGGCAGAGGGCAAGGCTATGCTCAAGCAGTACGAAGACGGCCTGAAGGAGCTTGAGGCCGGCAAGGCAGAGCTTGCAGCCGGAGAGCAGCAGCTGGCCGAGGCCGAAAAGCAGCTTGCGCAGGGTGAGAAGGATCTCGCAGCCGGAAAGAAGGCTCTTGAAGCCGGCGAAGGCGAGCTTGCTGCCGGCGCAAAGGAGCTTGCCGACGGCGCGGCTCAGCTCGAGGCCGGGCGAAACGACCTTGAGGCCTTCGAGTCCGGCATGGCGCTTGTTGACGAATACACCATGGTATGCTTCAAAAACGAGCCCATATACCGCCACAACGGCGATATGGCCGTTCCCGGTCCCGAGCAGCGCCTCGGCTCCGACTTTGACTGGAAAAAGTACGACGAAAACGGTAACCTCATGACGCTGCGCACCGGCGAGCCGTATCTGGATCTTGACCAGTGCCTTGTTGTCTGCAAGAGCTTCCGCGAGTCGGTCGATCACCACGTTGCCGACGTAACGCACGAGCTTTACATGCGCCTTGGCCTGTATGTCGCGCTCGCCGTCGCCGCCGTTCTCGGCATCATCGGCGGCATACTGGGTCTTGTCGGCAAAAAGGGCGCGTTCGTGCTCGGCATCATCACCGCGGTGCTTGCAGTCGGCTGCAACATCTTCGGCCTGCTGACCCGTTATCACGGCTACACCTATCCGCTCAAGGACGGGACCTATTCCGGCACCCTGCAAATAATCGCGATAATCACCTTTGCGCTTGTTGCGCTCGGCTTCCTTATCGTGACCGCCGCGGCAAAGAACGAGGCCGCAAAGCAGGCCTCCGCCGAAGCCTGAAAATTTTAATATTTCGAGCGCTCTGAACAGTTCGGAGCGCTCGTTTTATTATTATCAATTGTTGCATAAAAATAAATATGTTATATACTATAGGTATAATTAACATACCCTTAACGTATGGATCCCGGAGGCTAATATGACTGACAGAAAGCTTAACCTGACCATGCTGTGCGATTACTATGAGCTCACTATGGGCAACGGCTATTTCGACCACGGCATGGGCGATAAGATCACCTATTTCGATGTTTTTTACCGTCAGAATCCCGACAACGGCGGCTTTGCCATCGCTGCCGGACTTGAGCAGGTGGTCGAATATATCCAGAACCTGCACTTTGACGACGAGGATATAGAGTATCTGCGCGGCAGGAAAATGTTCTCCGAGCAGTTCCTTGAGTATCTGCGCAATTTCAAGTTCGAGGGCGATATCTGGGCGGTTCCGGAGGGAACGCCCGTGTTTCCGCGTGAGCCGCTTATGATCGTGCGCGCACCGGCAATTCAGGCTCAGCTTATCGAGACCTACGTTCTGCTTGAGATAAATCATCAGAGTCTTATCGCGACCAAGGCGAACAGAGTTTGCCGCGCTGCCGAGGGCAGAGTCGTGCTTGAGTTCGGCTCGCGCCGCGCACAAGGCATCGACGGCGCCGTTACCGGCGCAAGAGCCGCGTACATCGGCGGCTGCGCTGGCACCGCATGCGCCCTTTCCGACACGCGCTACGGCGTTCCGGCAGGCGGCACGATGGCGCACTCCTGGGTGCAGATGTTCGACTCGGAGTACGAGGCCTTCAAGGCTTATTGCGAGACCTATCCGACCAACGCGACGCTGCTCGTCGACACCTACAACTCGCTCAAAAGCGGCGTTCCCAACGCCATACGCGCATTCAACGAGGTGCTCAAGCCCCTCGGCATAACAAAATGCGGCATCCGCTTTGACTCCGGCGATATGGCATATCTCACGCGCAAGGCGCGCGCAATGCTCGACGAGGCCGGCTGGCCCGAGTGCAAGATCACCGTTTCAAACTCCCTCGACGAGCGTCTTATAACCGAGCTTCTGCTTCAGGGCGCGAAGATCGACTCCTTCGGCGTCGGCGAGAGACTTATAACCGCAAAATCCGATCCCGTGTTCGGCGGAGTATACAAGCTCTGCGCCGTCGAGGATGACGACGGAAACATCATCCCCAAGATCAAGATCAGCGAAAACGTCGGCAAGATCACAAACCCCGGCTTCAAGAAGGTCTATCGCTTCTTCGAGCGTGAAAACGGCATGGCCGAGGCAGACTACATCTGCATGCACGACGAAACCGTTGACGACACAAAGCCCCTCGAGATCTGCGACCCTTCCGCGCGCTGGAAACGCAAGACCATGGAAAACTTCAAGGCACAGGAGCTGCTCGTTCCCATATTCGAAAAGGGCAAGCTCGTCTACGAGCTTCCGACGCTTGACGAGATAAGACGCCGCTGCGCATACGAGGTGTCCACCCTCTGGCCGGAGGTCAAGCGCTTTGACTTCCCCCATCAGTACTATGTCGATCTGTCCGAAAAGCTCATGTCGCTCAAGGACGAGATGCTCGACGCAAAGAGGTAATGCATATGAATTCCGAAAAACGCCGCGAATATATAATGAACGCGCTCAAGCAGGCAGACCGCCCGATAAGCGCGTCAAAGCTCGCAAAGGAGCTGTCGGTCAGCCGTCAGATCATCGTCGGTGACGTCGCTCTGCTGCGCGCCTCCGGCGAGAAGGTGCTCGCCACGCCGCGCGGATACGTCATTGACCTCTCGGTCGCAAGCGACCAGTACACCGTCGCCTGCGTACACGATTTTGACAACATGGAAAAAGAGCTGAACATCATGGTCGATAACGGCGCCACGGTCGTGAACGTCACGGTCGAGCACCCGCTGTACGGCCAGCTCACAGGGCCGCTGCACCTGTCAAACCGATACGATGTCGAGCAGTTTATAAAAAAATGCGGCGAAAACGACGCAAGCCCCCTGAGCACGCTCACAGGCGGGATACATCTGCATGTGCTCTCCTGCCCCAATGCCGAGTGCTTCGAGCGCATAAAAGCTCAGCTTGAGCAGGCCGGACTTCTTTATACTCAAAAGCAGTAATTGATCATTGACAAATGTGACAATAAGCGTTAAAGTAGACTATGCAAGTGTCAAGACACTTAGTAGTCTACTTTTTTGTTACGAGGTAATCGCTTATGTCCAAGGTCAATGCATTTTTCAAGCGCAAGGATATTGAGGTCAGCCTCAAGCGCTACGGTATAGACGCGCTCGGCGCAATGGCGCAGGGGCTTTTCTGCACGCTGCTCGTCGGCACGATTCTCGACACGCTCGGCACGCAGCTGGGCATTTCGTTTCTGGCTCAGCCGCTTATCGAGATCGGCGAAACGGGCTACACTATAGGCAAATTTGCCTCGGCCATGGTCGGCCCGGCGATGGCGGTTGCCATAGGCTATGCGCTGCATGCCCCGGCGATGGTGCTGTTTTCGCTCATCCCGGTCGGCTATGCGACGAACGTCATGGGCGGCGCGGGCGGACCGCTTGCCGTTTATGTTGTTGCGATAGTCGCAGCCGAGTTTGGCAAAATGGTCTCGAAGGAGACTAAGATCGACATTCTCGTGACGCCGATAGTCACGATACTCATCGGCATCGGCGCGGCTTACTTCATCGCGGCCCCCATCGGCAAGGGCGCAATGGCCGTCGGAACGCTCATAAAATGGGCTACGACTCAGCAGCCGTTTGTCATGGGCGTGCTCGTTTCCGTCATCGTCGGCATTGCGCTCACGCTGCCGATATCCTCGGCCGCAATTTGCGCAGCTCTCAGCCTCACGGGTCTTGCAGGCGGCGCGGCTCTCGCAGGCTGCTGTGCGAACATGGTAGGCTTTGCGGTCGTTTCGTTCAGGGAAAACGGCTGGGGCGGTGTGGTCTCGCAGGGACTCGGCACCTCGATGCTGCAAATGGGCAACATCGTGCGCAACCCGAAGATATGGATACCTGCCATCGCGGCAAGCGCCGTGACCGGCCCTGTCGCCACCTGCCTGTTCAAGCTTGAGATGAACGGCGCAGCCGTTTCCTCCGGCATGGGCACCTGCGGCTTAGTCGGCCCGATCGGCGTGTGGACGGGTTGGTCAAATCCCTCGGCCGAGGCACTGCTCGACGGCGCGGCGGCGATCACCCCCACCGCAGTCGATTGGATCGGCCTTGCGCTTGTTGCCATCGTCCTGCCTGCCGTCCTCTCCTGGGTTTTCGGCCTTATCTGCCGCAAGCTCGGCTGGATAAAAGACGGCGACATGAAGCTGAACTAAATATGTGCAAAAGCTCCGATGCTCAGCAGCGTCGGAGCTTTTTTACGCACAGAAAGCGGAGGCAAATGCCTCCGCTTTCCCGCAGCTGAAATTAATTTAAAAGGAGATAATGTTATCGTAAAATTACTCGCACTGGGCAGGATTTTCCCAGAGCAGGAGCTTGGTGCCGATGCCCTTTTCGAGTGCGGTCTGATACAGGTCGTAGCCGAGGCCGAGGTCGAAAACGCTCATGCCGCATGCGATGAAGCAGATGATATCGTCATCGCTGGTGCGTCCCTGCTGCTGACCCATGATGATCTTGCCGATGGCCAGAGAATCGTCAAGCTGCTCCTTCAGGCCGAGGTCGATCAGATGGTAAACGGGACCGCCGATGACGCCTGCGTAGTACTCTTCCTTATCGCCGGTCGCTATCGCGTCCTCGACATATGCGTGGTGCAGGCCGATGTGGTCGTATACGACCTTCATCTTGGTCCACAGGCCGCCGTTCTTCTCGTACTCGCCGCCCTCTTCCTGGTCGAAGTGGATCGGGCCGGAGGCGAGGATGGTGCAGCCGGGCTTTACCCACTCGCCCTTGAGGTTCAGGAATGCGGTGCGCGATGCGGCGACGGAGATGACGTCTGCCTGACGAACTGCCGTTTCGAGATCCTGCTCGACGACGGCTTCAACGCCGTATGCCTCGCGGACATGTGCCGCCAGCTTCTCTGCCGGAGCGAGGGAGTGGTTATTGCAGATGACCTTCTTGACCTTGGGCATCTGGGTGATCACGTTGTCAAGGCAGGAGGTGCCGATAGCGCCGCAGCCGATGCACAGCAGGACTTCCGCGTCCTTGCGAGCAAGATAGCGGGTCGCAACGCCGGGAACGGCACCGGTGCGTGCGGCGCTGAGCAGGTTTGCGCTCATGTAAGCGATGGGTTCGCCGGTGTCCTTATTATTAAGGGTGACCATCAGGACGCTGCGCGGCAGGCCTTTTTTCTTGTTTGCGGCATTCGAGCCGTACCATTTCTGGCCGCAGATATCAAATCTGCCGCCGAGGTAAGCCGGCATTGCGACGAAGCGGCGGTCGGGGCCGGCGACGGGCATATTGGGGAACTCGCTCTCCTTGGGGAATACGATGTACATGCCGTGGTTATTGTGGTTATTGCCGCCCATGAGATAATCGCCCTTTGCAAGCAGGGTGAACACCTCTTCTGCATTATCTATGCACTTTCTTGCATCCAGAACGCCTGCTGCGATAGTGTCGGGCTCGGACATGTAAAGGAACTCTGTTTTATGAGCCATGATGGTTCTCCTTTCGGTTGATCGGGACTATCCCGTAATTTTTTGTGTTGGCAATACAGCAATATATTGCCCTGCGATATATCAAAATTACAATGTATATGCAAAATAGTCAATGCTTTCGCCCGATAAATCACACTATATTCGCAAAAGATGAGAATATTTTTGCTTTTTCTATAAAAACGACAAATACCCATTGACTGCGTACATGAATATGTGGTAATATTTCTGTACTAAACAATACAAAATAAATCAGTTTTTCCTTGAAATCGGGGTGTGAATTGCATGAGCGAGCAAATACCAAAGCTTAGAGTGCTTAGTCAGTGCATCAGTCCGGCTTCAAAAACAATTGGGCATCACCGCCATCGCGAACCGGAGTTGCTGCTGGTCACAAGCGGCGAGCTTCGCACGCTGCTTTCCAACCGCGAGCTTGTTCTGCACGAGGGCGAGGGTCTGTTTATCAACAGCGGCGCAACGCACGGGGTCGTCGCCAATTCAAAAGAGGGCGCAAATTTCATATGCGTGAGCTTCAGCACCGACTGCATTGCAGGTGCCGACGATGCGCGGATGATCGCGCGCTATATCGATCCGATACTCAAGGCGCGCAATTTTGAATACATCCCCCTGCGCGGCAGCGGCTGGGCAAACGACATATGCGATATTATGCGCAGTATGCAGTCAACGTATTCTTCGAAAATGCCGGGCTACGAGCTGAAGCTGAAAATAATGGTGTCGGAAATATGGCTCACGCTGTACGAAAACTGCGTGCCCGATCTCGGCGATAAGCGCAGCGTTTCGCACGCGGAAAAGGCGCGTATTGATATTCTGCGCAGATTTATTCAGGAAAATTACGCCGAAAAGATAACCCTTGAGGACATCGCCGCCTCCGCGCACATAAGCCGAGGCGAATGCTGCCGCATATTCAAGCGCCTGTACGGCACAACACCGTTTCAGTACCTTGTCCACTACCGCCTGACGCGCAGCGTTTACTATCTGTCGGAGACCGACAAAAGCATATCGCAGATCGCGCAGAGCGTCGGCTTTTGCAGCAGCAGCTACTATACGAAGTGCTTCCGTTCGGAATATAACTGCACTCCGTTAAAATTCCGCCAGGCTCAACACCGTTTGGCAGAAATATAGTGCATTTTATTAAACAAGCCCACGGAGAAAAATCTCCGTGGGCTTGTTTAGCTTATTCCGTGATTTTGATATCGTCGCCGGTCTTTATCTCGCCGGATTCAAGAACCTTTACGAATATGCCCTCGCGCGGCATAACGCAGTCGCCTGCGGCCTTGCGTATCGCGCAGTCGTTATGGCACTCCTTGCCGATCTGCGTGACCTCGCACAGTGCCGAGCCTATACGCAGCTTTGTGCCGACAGGCAGCGAGTACACCGCCATGCCTTCAACAAGGATATTCTCGGCAAACGCACCGTGCTTGAGCTCAAAGCTGAGTTTTTCCTGAAGCTTTGCAACACTGTCGACCGACAGCAGACTCACCTGTCTGTGCCAATTGCCGGCATGGGCATCTCCCTCGATGCCCCAGTCCTTTTTCAAAAACGCCTCGGGGATCTCATGCTTTTGTATTCCCCTTACGTCACTTATGCAAATTGCGGCTATCTTCGCCATTTTTCAGCCTCCTATACGATACATGCTCCGCTTTGCCTCGCTGCGCTCGGTCGCCGAAAGCGCGACATGCTTTTCCGGTTTGTGTGATACGGCGGCAATTATCGCATCTTTCAGTTCCTGCCCGTGCAGACCTCTGACCGGCAGCTCCTCGGCCGAATGCAGACACGGCTTCAGGCAACCGTCCGCCGTCAGGCGCAGGCGGTTGCATTCCGAGCAGAAGTGGTTGCTCAGCGGGCTTATAAGACCGACCTCGCCTTTCGCGCCGGGAAGCTTATACAGCCTTGCGACCGTGTGCTTTTCGCTCGGCACTGCGCGCAGCTGCGGCAGCCTTTCGAGCACCGCGCCGTCCGGAAGAAATGCGCTTGCCGCAAACTCACCCTTAGTATCTCCGATGGGCATAAGCTCTATGAACCTAAGCTGCACGGGATAGTGCAGTGTAAGCTCGGCAAGGGACGCGATCTCATCATCGTTAAAGCCGCCGATAAGCACGGTATTGAGCTTAACAGGGCTCATCCCGGCCTCGAATGCCGCGCGTATGCCGTCAAATGCGTCTGAAAGCTTTCCTCCGCGCGTGATCTTTGCGTATTTTTCCGCATCGAGCGTATCGAGGCTGATATTTATCCTGTGTATACCGGCTTCATACAGCTCTTTTGCGATCGACGCAAGGAGTGTGGCATTCGTCGTAAGGCTCATATCCTCTATGCCCTGTATCTCGCCGAGTGCTCGCACGAGAGGCACAATATCACTCCGCACCAGCGGCTCACCGCCCGTTATGCGCAGCTTTTTCATGCCAAGCTCCGCCGCGGCGCGAGCTATTTCCACGAACTCATCCGCGCTCATCGCTGAGTGGCAGGGGCATTCGGCCATTCCATCCGGCGGCATGCAGTAGACGCAGCGCAGGTTGCAGGCATCGGTCACCGACATGCGCAGATATTCGATTTTTCTGCCATATCCGTCAGTCATTTTCTTTTACTCGCAGAACACCCCACGGGCTTTTCTGAACTCCGCTATTCTCTCGTCGCGGATGTGTCCGTCCTTTATGACGGTCGCCTTCTTCAGCGATTCCGGGTATTCATCGAAATCCTTTTCTATAATAATATCGATATAGTTTGAAATGCCCTCGCTGAGCACCTTGGTCACGGTTATCGGATACATGGCCGGGGTGTTATCGACCGCGTAGTGGATAACGCCGTCGACGACGTACACCGGATCGTCTATCGTCGTCGGATGCGAGGTCTCGATCTCAAGATGCGGATCGCAGCTTACATCTATTATAAGCGTGCCGGGCTTCATTTTCTTGAGGTCTTCCTTATATATTATCCTGTCGGTGCGCGTGGTATCCCACATGACGCAGTTTATGAGCACATCGTAATCGAACATGTTCTTGCGGAAAAGCTGCTCGAGCCTGTGGCTGTAAACGTCAACGCGAGCACCGAGGCCGTGCAGAATGCGCATTGCGCCCTTTGCCGTCTGGCCGTTTCCGAGGATGGCTACGCGCGTGTCATACGGCATTTTTCCGCAGTATCTGAACGCCTGCATAACAGCGGCCTCGCCGGCGACCTCGCGGTTGCGGTAGAAGATATAACGGCCGTGCTCGAATATCTCCTCCCACGCAACGACTGTGTGCTTTTTGCGGATCATATCGCTTGTGAAGTCGATATTCTGCACCGTGTGCGCCCAGCCGAACATTATCTTGCTGCTGTTTATCTCGTCGAGATAGTCTGCATCGCCGAGCTTAACATCGGTTATGATATCGCATGCAAGCGCCTGCTCGCGCGGCACTATATGGCAGCCGCAGGCCGCGTACTCTTCATCGCTCACGCCGACCGCTGTGCCATAGCCTGTTTCAAAATACAGCTTATCTGCATTTTTTATCTTGCCTATGTGCTCCGGCAGAAGGGCGCGGCGGCCTTCGCCGTTCTTGTGGCTTATAAGGAAGCCTATAGTTTTCATTGATTACTCTCCTGTCTTAATATTTTTTCAGGTCATACTGCCTTGCCTTGAGCGCGAGCTTATCCCTGAAGAACGCCTTGAATTCCTCCGAGTGCTCGGCGACCTTGTGCAGATCCTGATGTATGTTTATCTCGATTATCTTAAAGCCGTCATCCGTGATGGCGATATCAAAGCCGAGATACTCAAGCTCGGGCATGAAGCGGCAGATGTCCGTTATGCCTTTTTTCATAAGCTCCCAGTTGGGAACTATGCCCTCGATCTCAACGCCGGTATCGGGATGGATCGGGCACGGCGTGAACTTATGGTCGATTATCTTCTCGGCGCAGTAGTAGCGGCCAGTGGGAATGTCGATCTTGGCGCAAATTCCGCCGTAGCCGACATTGTCGGTAAAGCCCGTTGAGGATGATCCGATGCGCATATACGTCTGCATGATCTTCGGCTCGTACGCCGACTGGTTTACGACCGCAACGCGGATGGTGTTTACAGAGTACGGATATATCTTCTTCAGATCCTTGTGCATGAAGAGGTATTCCGTTATGACGTAGATCGACTTAAACCCCTCTATCATGCTTTTTATCTCATCCTCGGTCATCTCGTCGCCGTTAATGAGATATTTGCCGTCGGCATACTCCATGCGGTAAAATCCGTCGCCGTGGGTTCCGGACGAGGGCTTGAGCGCAAGCAGCTTTTCCCGGCGCAGCAGGGCGAATATTCCGTCGAACGACGCGTCAAAGCCCTCGGGGATATCCTGAAGCGCCTTTATGCAGGTCTCGCCCTCCATTTTAATTATGTCGTAGTAATACTTTGCAAGATACTGCTTGTACGGCTCAAAGACATATCGCGTCGTCGTTTTGTCGTTTATCCATATTTGATAGCTGTTGTTTATTCTGTTTAGCCAGTGGTACTGATAGTCGGACAGGAAGCTTTTATAGTTATCCTTAGTAAGCCCGTATTGCTTTATTCTGAACGACAGGAAGCCTCGCTTATAGCACCAGAGCTTCTGTGAAAGCGTTGTGCCCTTATTGTGCCGGAAGTCGTCCCAGACCGAGCTCATCCAGAGCTTCTGCATATAAGGCCTTATGCCGGGGCGGCAGCAGCGGCGCACAAAGCGCTTAAAGCGCTTATCCTTAAACGCCGTCCACCATTTTTCGCGCGTGACTACTACAGTTTCGCGCTTTTTTTCAAGCCTGTCGAGCAGGAAGCTGTTGAGCGCATCGCTGTGCGCGATCGGCGGCAGGTCGGGGTTTGTGTCGATAGAGTCGATGACAAAGCCGCCTTCCGTTAGCATGATGCTCACGGTGAAATACTCGATCTCGCTTATGTATCCGGCGATACCGGTGACGGTTTTTATTATCTCGTCCCAGCAGCCGATCTTCCGGCCGTCAAGCTCGCCTGTGGGCGTAACCGCGCGGCAGCGGACATTCTCACCGTCAAGATCCGTGCAGTAATAGTCAAGCAGCTTTGTTTCTTTGAGCTTTTCGTTTGCGGCGTATATCCTCAAAAGGCAAGGCTCGCCGCTTATCTTATAAGGCTCGGCTATAACATAGCCGTATTTGAAGGTCGAGATAAGCTCATACAGGCTGTTTTTGTCGTAATACTCGCGCTTGCACGGATTTTTCTCAAAATCCTCGGGCAGGTCGTCGGGATAGTCGCTCAATAGATACGCCGCATCGTACTGATTGCCGAAAATGCTCATGCGCGCTTTGCATGCCGTGTCCTCTTTAAGCTCATAGCGATCCTCGCCCGTGCGCTTTATGACATACGCGCAGCGATTCGCCGAGGTTCGGTCGGGACGGATGACAAGCTCGCCGCGCTCATCAAGAAGCCGGATGAAATCGTCATAGTTCTCGCCGAATTTTCTGTCCACCGTGTCGATCGGCAGGAATACCTTCTTTTCCTCTCGCTCGATGATGTTGAAATACAGCTCCGGCAGGTGCTCGCGGTGGTTGATGAGCACCCTGTTTTCCGTCACAAGGTCGCCGACCCATTTGGTGAAGCTGTTGTTAAACGGCTTGAGATACATGTAGTCAACATCGCTTATGTACTTACCCGGCGTATTTTTCAGATCGTATTTTTCAATGCTGTCGGACAGATAGCCGAGGCTGTGCGCCCACTTTTTGTCCGCCGCCGACACGCCGTTATCTTCCTGCAGATCAGCGCGCACCTTTTTGTAATATAAATTGGCCAGGCGTCTTGAATAGCCTTTTTTAAGCCACGGGCGGATAAAAGCCTCACGCCTTATCCTGCTTATTACTCCCATTTGCTGCTCTCTTTCCTGCGGAACAAAATCCGCATAGATATCCATTATAGCTATATTATTATAGTACATGATCCGACATAATTCAATCCCGAGCGACGTTAAATTATCAATTGCGAATAATTACGATATATAGTATAATGAAACGATTTAATTAATTTCGGAGTTTTTACAATGAAAGCTTCAAAGCTTATAAAAAGCGCCGCCTTGCTGTTTCGCGGCTTTACCTTTGCAACGGCAGACGAGTGGCTTTATCTTGACGGTATAAAAAAATACAAGCGCAAAAACAACATCGGCATGAGCGATAAGGAGATATTTTCGCTTCTGCCGTTTGACGCAAAATTCGATAAGCTGTTCGGCGACGTGCTATCGATGTCCTACGCGCTCGATAAGCACACAGAGCTTCTGCCCGGGCAGTATTACAGCCTGCTCACGCGCGACGGCGAGCAGTTTATTCTGCCGCTCAGAGACGGCCTTGAGCAGAGCATGGACGGCGTTCTGGCGCTCATTCGCGAAAAGGGGCGCGTTTCGGTGCGCAAGGCCTCAAACTCGGTGAAAACAAAGGAGCATGTCTGCGGCTATGACGGCGAGGCGTTTTATTATGACTCGGCTTATCTCGATGAGGACGCGATGCGCGAAAAGCTCGGCTCTCTCCCCTCCGGAACGATAATAAGCGAGCTTATCGTATCAGACTTTGCGCCGACTGTGCACCTTGCGTTTTTAAACAGCGGTGACGCTCCGGAGCTTTTGTTTTCCGTTCTCACCGCCGCTCAGGAAAACGTCGGGCAAAACTGGTACACTCAAAACCGCGAGATAAGCGCCGTTGACGAGCTTGGAAATTATGACGGCGGCCGGATCGAGGCCTTTCCCGAAATCGCAGAAGCGCTCAGAGCCATCGCCTCGGAGTTCAACGAGCTTGAGTACATGAACTTTGCCGTGCGTTTGACCGGCAGCAGCTTCAAGATCCTTCGCGTTGACACGGGCGCCGATCTTACATACCTTGAGCATTTCAACGACAAGACCGCCGAGTTTATCCACCGCAAGCGCGCAGCGAAGCCGCGCTTTGTCGGCTTTAAACGCGCCATGACGATAATAGACCGCTATCTCTGGAGCTTCCGGGCGAAGCGTCACGGTTTCATGGATTATATGTACCGCGGCTGGAAAAAGGCTCTGCGTGATGACGATCACGACAAATTCACCACGGCGCAGGAGAAAAAATGGGCGCATGAGCGCGGATTTTTATCCTATCACATAAAGCAGTACGGCCTGACGGAGGAAAACTACCGCTCGTTCCTCTCCGACCGGGACTACAAGTGGCTCAGGCCCATAAACAACGAATACCGCAAGCTCTTGTGGGACAAGGTCACGCTGCGCTACTGTCTGGATAAATACAGCGAATATCTTCCCGAGTATTATTACCACATCGTTCCGCGCGACGGAAGGATGCAGGTACTGAAAATGCCCGACTGCCCCGAGGGGCTGCCGCGCAGCCTTGACGGAGTTTTGTGTCTGCTGCGCGAAAAGAAGCTGCTTGCCATGAAGCCGACCGTCGGCTCGCACGGCATAGGGTTTTATAAGCTCGGCTTTGACGGAAAGCGTTACCTCGTAAATGGCGAAGAGAAAAGCGAGAGCGAAATGCTCGGCTTTCTCGCCTCGCTCGACGATTACTATAACATCTCCGAATACATCGTCATGCACAGCGAGCTGCGCAGGATATACAGCGAGGTCGCCTGCACCGTGCGCATTATGGTCATAAACCGCAGCGGGCTTGACCCCGTCATCGAAAACGCCTACTTCCGCATCGGCACAAAGAGCACCGGCTTTACCGACAATATCGGTTCCGGCGGCGTTTTTGCCTATGTCGATGAAAAAACGGGCTTTTTCCATAACGCCGAGATCATCAGGGAGCACGTCATAACCCCATGCCCCGTCCATCCCGACACGCAGGAGAAGATTGAGGGCACGCTTCCGCACTGGGACGAGGTGCTGCGCGTCATCCCCGAGCTGTGCCGCTACATATCGCCGCTTGAATACCTCGGCTTTGACGTTGTTATGACCGACTCGGGCTTTAAGATCCTTGAGATAAACACGCATCAGGATCTGCACCGCTATCCGACCTATAACGAGAATGTCCACGCCTACTTCATGCATAAGCTTGAGCTGAAAAGAGCAGGCAAAAAGCTCTGCTAATGTTAATAAATATATAGTGACAAAACATACGTTTGCGCGTATAATTAGTCGATTTTAGTTATGCCCGACGTTCGGGCATAAAAGGAGTATTATGAGAATAGCTGTAATTTTGCTGCGCTGGGTGATGAACTTCATTTACTTTTTTCTGAAGCTCTGCCCGACCGACAAAAACAAGGTTTTATTCCTCAGCCGGCAGTCAAACACCGTGACAGAGGATATTGATTTTCTGAGCCGCCGCCTTGTTGAGCTGAAACCGGAAACAAACATTGTTATAATAACAAAACGCGCCGACAAGGACTTTGCGAGCATGCTCGAATACGCTTTTGTCACGCTCAAAAGCATGTACCACCTTGCGACCGCTTCCGTGTGCGTGCTCGATTCCTACTGGCCGGCGGTGTCCGTGCTGCATCACAAAAAGCAGCTTGCCGTTATCCAGATGTGGCACGCAATGGGCAAGATCAAAAAGTCCGGCTATCAGTCACTCGGCAAAAAATTCGGCCGCAGCGACATGATCGCGCGCGAGATGCGCATGCACCGCAACTACGACGTTGTAATCGCCGGCGGCAGGGCGTTTAATCCGTTTTACTGCGCCTCGTTCGATATCGAGTCGGATATTCTGTACAATGTCGGTCTGCCTCGCATGGATAAGCTGCGCGAGGGTCAGGACGAAGCCCGGCGGCAGTTTTACGAGACCTACCCCGGCCTGAGAGGCAAAAAGATCGTGCTTTATGCCCCCACCTTCCGCAAGGGTCAGACGCTCGACCCCAAGGCGCTTGTCGATGCGTTCAACTTTGACGGCAGCCAGATGCTCGTCATAAAGCGTCACCCGAACCAGCTTTTGAACTACGACTCGCTGTCCCCGGCGATAACCTGCCACAGAGTGCCGACCTCGACGGTGCTGTCGGTGTGCGACTGCGTAATAACCGACTACTCGGCGATAACGATAGAAGCCGCGCTTCTGGGCAAGCCCGTGTATTTCTATCTTTTCGACTACGAGGACTATCTAGACCATAACGGTCTGAACGTCAAGCTCTTTGACGAGTTCCCAGACTGCATATTCCGCGATCCTGCCGAGCTTGTCGCCGCCGTCGAAAGCGGAGAGTACGACATGGATAACTACAGGCGCTTCTGCCGCAAGTATCTGCCCGATCTGAACGGACGCGCGACCGACAAGATCGCCGATCTTATAATCGACTGCATGGAGAGAGATAAATATGATGCGATTTCTGAGCATATTGCTCGCCAAAATCAAATTGATGGTGCTGTGGATAGTGAGGATACTGTTTGCGCCCAATCACTTTAAGCTTCCGCTGCACACAAGGCTGTACTACTGCATTTTCGGCGGCTACATGGTCGACCAGGCGGCACTGTACGACTTTAAGCACAACGACAAAAAGCAGTATCTTTCCGAATTTGACTGGTACCGCTCAAGATGCATAAACGATCCTTACAGCGAAATGCTCAACAACAAGGTCGTTTTCACTCAGATCATCGAGCGCTACTGCAAAACTCCGGAGATCTACTGCGTCAAAAAGGATGACCGTCTTGCAGGCTTAAACGGCCGAGTCATAAACGATTATGACGATCTTGTCAAGCTTCTGCACGAGGTCGGAGCGTATGTCGTAAAGCCGGTGCGTGCCGGCAAGGGCAAGGGCGTGTACGTTGTCAAATACAACGGTCACGGCATCATCTGCAACGACGAGCCGCACACGGAAAAGGAGCTTGCCGACCGTCTGCGCCGCGATACCGAGTGGCTCATCTGCGCCTATGCGCACCAGGCGGAATACCTCAACAAAATTTACGCGAACAGCGCAAACACTCTGCGTATGATAGTTCTGCGCAATGCCGAAACCAAGGAATTTGAGCTGTGCTTTGCCGTGCAGCGCATCGGAGCTGCATGGACGGGCGCCGTCGATAACGGCAGCCGCGGCGGCCTTGTAGCAAACGTCGATATCGAGACCGGCACGATGAGCTATGCGCGCACGCTGCACAATCTCACCGTTTACCGCACGCATCCCGACACCAATGCGCAGATCGAGGGCGCCGTTATCCCGAGCTGGGACGGCATAAAGGCCGGCGTTCTTGAGGCGAGCCGTGCTTTCCCTTATCTCGATATAATCGCGTGGGACATTCTCCCGACCGACGACGGCTTCACCGTCATCGAGGCCAACACCTCCTCGGGCGTGAACATCATTCAACTCTGGGGGCCGCAGCGCTACGGCAGGCTGGGCGATTTCTATCGCGAGCACGGGATAATCAAATGAGATATGTCATCATGGCTGACGGCAAGGGCAGCCGCTGGAACAACTTCATGGGGCACAAAAAGCACGACATAAGCGTTTCGGGCGAAACTCTGCTCGAGCGCACGGTGCGCCTTGTGCACAAGTTTGACGATGCCGCCGAGATCATCATCACCTCGCACGACGAAAGCGTCAGCATCCCCGGCGCCGTGAGGTACGAGCCGAAAAACAACGTCCTTGAGATCGACCGCTTCACCGCCGAGCTTATCGGCGACGACATGTGCTTTCTCTACGGCGACGTTCTGTATTCCGAAAGCGCCGTAAAGTCCGTTATATCGCACCGCGGCGAAAAGCCGCTGCTGTTTTTCGGCAGCGAAAAGAGCATATGCGCCGTCCTCGTCGGCGACGGGGAGCTTTTCCGCTCGCTTTACCTCGAGGTGCGCCGCCGCTTTCTTGACGGCGAGATAAAAGAGTGCAAGGGCTGGCAGGTGTATCTTCTGTACGCCGGATATCCGCTCACCGGGCGGCGCACGGGCGAAAGCTATGTCCTGCTCGACTCATTCACGCGCGATTTCAACTCGCCCGAGGATTACCTGGACTTTATGTCCGAAAAAAATTAATGTAGAATTATAAACAAAACTGTGTTATAATGGCGCGATAGTGTGTGTTAACACAGTTTTTTGTTTTAACAAGGAGAACGGACGTTTTATGACTTCGGACAAAGCTAACCACCGTTTTTTGCTTTCTGAGCTTATAAGGCGAGACTTTATTAAAAAATACAAGCGCACGACCTTCGGCATACTCTGGAGCGCGCTTTCGCCGCTGTTTCTGCTGCTGACCATGGACGTGGTCTTCGGCACGTTTTTCGGCCGCAACATGCCGCATTATACGATATATCTGTTCTGCGGACTGCTGCTGTTCAACTATTTCTCCGCAGCCACACGAAGCGCCATGCGCGTTCTTTACGATAACGCTCAGATATACAGCAAGGTACCCGTGCCCAAGCACTATTTCCTCATTTCGCAGAGCGTAGCGCAGGCGATAGATTTCGCCGTTTCGCTGCTTGTGTTCTTCATCTTCGTCGCCATTGACGGGATAAGCTTTCACTGGCGCTTCCTGTACCTGCTGTTCCCGATGGTGTGCCTTTATTTCATTAACTTCGGCATAGGCATGTTCCTGAGCACGCTGTATATCTTCTTCCGCGACATAAACTATCTCTGGCCCGTTGTGACGCGCATCATCATGTACGCCTCGGCAATATTCTACGATCCGTCGATACTGCCGGGGATCATGCGCAGGCTTTTAAACTGCAATCCGCTGTATATGTGCGTGGATTACTTCCGCCAGCTCATAATCCATTCGACCGTGCCGAGCCTCTCGACGCACCTCATCATGCTCGTGATGGCCGCGATCTGCGCTTTTCTCGGCTGGTTTACCTACCATATCACGCGCGACAAGATCGCGCTGTATGTGTAAGGAGGTGCTCTGATGGACGGAAATAAGATCCTTGTTCTTGACGATGTTTCGGTGCGCTACCGCAAGCAGGACTCGCGCTCGACCTCGGACATAGTCAAGCGCATACTCGGAAGAAGCCCCAGAAACAACGAGTTCTGGGCACTCAAAAACGTATCCTTCAGCCTCGAAAGGGGCGATATGCTCGGCGTTATCGGCAAAAACGGCGCCGGCAAATCAACGATGATGAAGGCCATAAGCGGAACGCTGACCCCGGCCTCGGGAACGATCGAGAAAACCGGCAAGATCTGTGCTCTGCTCGAGCTTGGCACGGGCTTTGACCGCGAGATGACGGTCAAGGAAAACGTGTATCTGCGCGGCGCGTTCATGGGCTACTCCAAGGAGTTTATCGACTCGAAGTATGACGAGATAATCGACTTTGCCGAAATGCGCGAATTTCAGAACAGCCCGTTCCGCACGCTCTCAAGCGGCATGAAAAGCCGCATTGCATTCGCAATAGCGAGCATGATAGAACCCGACATCATCATCCTTGACGAGATATTCGCCGTCGGCGACGGCGACTTCCGCAAAAAGAGCCAGCAGAAGATGCAGAGCATCATCGATAACGGCGACACGACCGCGCTCATGGTCTCGCACTCGCTGCAATCGGTGCGCGCGCAGTGCAACAAGGTGCTGTGGCTGGACAAGGGGCGCATGGTCATGTTCGGCGATCCGAACACGGTTTGCGACGCATACGCGGAATATCTGAACACCGGCAAGCTGCCGCAGACCGAATCACTGGCCGCAACACAGGAAAACCCGCGCAACAGGCTCAAAAAGAACACCGGCAAGCACCTTGCCGAGGCCGCGGTGTATCTCATGCTGCTGCTTGTTATCATCGTCGGCTGCTTCGTGTGGTCGCAGTATGACCTGCTCAAATCCTACGTTCTCGCGCAGAGCCTCACCGTCGAGCAGATAGAAAACGAGGCGGCAAACTACCACCGCCAGATCGACCGTTTGCTTAAGGTTGACACGACGCGCTGGGACGCCGCCATATTCAAAAAGGGCGCGCAGGACATAATAAACGAAGAAGCGACCTACTCCGACGTTGCAAAGGAGGTACTGCTCCAGGCCGGTGACCTCAGCCGCGATCAGTATAAAAAAGCGCTCGCCGCCGCCGAGATAGAGGCCATAAAGTATTCGCACATGGCTCGCCTTGACGCGCTCGTTGCGCAGATGCGCACGGAGTTTGAGGCTCAGCCCGAGGGCAAATACCGCAGCCTTATGGTGTATGCCTACACCAATTGCGACAGGTTCTATGACCTTGAGGAGGACTGCGAAAATGACATGCAGAAGGTCATCGAGGAGATCCGCGCCTTCCAGCGCAAGGCCGGTCAGCCCGAAGACCTTGCCGACCGCGTCTGGAACGCATACAAATCGGAAAAGACCTATCTTTTGTCCTACTACTGCGTAAAGCTTAGATAAAACAAAACATGCCTTACAGGCCGGAGAGCAATCTCCGGCCTATACGTTTCGTTCATGATTTGACAAAATATTTGTTATAGGCTATTATGGCCATATAAACTTATAAATTTTTAATTTTTTAAAGGAATGATTCGCATGGAAAACATCAGCGCAAAAGCGCCGTGGAAAAACCATCTGGGCGAAGTGCCCTTCACTCTTGATTATTTCGACGGCTCGATGTTCGAGGCCGTTGAAAAGATAGCCGAAAAATACCCCAACAACATTGCATTTGACTTCATGGGCAGATCGACGACATATAAGGCTCTTGTCCGCGAGGTCGAAGACTGCGCCAAAGCGCTGCGCACCATCGGCGTGCGCGAGGGTGACAAGGTGACCATAGCAATGCCCAACTGCCCCCAGGCCATCCAGATGTTCTATGCGGTCAACCTCATCGGCGGCATCTGCAACATGATCCACCCCCTCTCGGCAGAAAAGGAAATCGAGTTTTATCTCAACGAGTCGGAGTCGGTCACGGCCATTACGCTCGACCAGTTCTACAACAAATTTGAGAACATCCGTCAGAACACCAAGGTCGTCAACATAGTCATCGCCAGCATAAAGGACGAGCTTTCAAAACCGGTCAAGGCAGGCTACATGCTCACCGAGGGCAGAAAGATCAAGAAGATCCCCGAGGACGCGCCCGTTATCCGCTGGAAAGAGTTCCTGCACATGGGCAAGCACTGCTTCTATAACTACAAAGTCAAGCGCACCGGCAAGGATCCTGCCGTTATCCTCTATTCCGGCGGCACGACCGGCACGACAAAGGGCATCCTGCTTTCAAACCGCAACTTCAACGCTCTCGGCCAGCAGGTCATCGCGGCAAACCCCATGTTCCGCGTGGGCGACAAGATGCTCGCGGCAATGCCGCTGTTCCATGGCTTCGGTCTGGGCGTATGCATCCACACGATGCTCTCGCAGGGCGGCCGCTGCATCCTCATTCCTCGCTTCACCGCACAAACCTATGCAAAGCAGATAACCAAATACCACTGCAACTTCATTGCCGGCGTTCCCACGCTTTACGAAGCGCTGCTGCGCCTGCCGAGCATGGACAACGCCGACCTCAGCTCGCTCAAGGGCGTTTTCTCCGGCGGCGACAGTCTGTCGATCGAGCTTAAAAAGAAGTTCGACAAATTCCTGTACGATCACAACGCGAAAATTCAGATCCGCGAGGGCTTCGGCCTTACCGAATGCGTCACGGCAAGCTGCCTGACTCCCCCGCACATGGCCAAGGAGGGCAGCATCGGTCTGCCCTTCCCCGATACATATTACAAGATAGTCGAGCCGGGCACCGACAAGGAGCTGCCCTACGGCGAGGAGGGAGAGATCCTCATCGCCGGCCCCACCGTCATGATGGAGTATGTAAACCACCCCGAGGAGACCGCCCAGACTCTGCGCAAGCACGACGACGGCCTTACATGGATGTACACCGGCGATCTCGGCATGATGGACGACGAGGGCTTTATCTACTTCAAGGGCCGCGCAAAGCGCATGATAATAACCTCCGGCTACAACGTCTATCCCGGTCAGCTTGAGAATATTCTCGACGCAAACGAGTTCGTCCACATGAGCTGCATCATCGGCGTTCCCGACCCGTATAAGATGCAAAAGGTCAAGGCCTTTGTCATGCTCAAGCCCGGCGTCTCCGAAAGCCCCGAGACGAAAGAGGCTATCCTCGCCTACTGCCGCAAGCACATTGCAAAATACGCAATGCCTTACGATATCGAATTCCGCCGCGAGCTGCCCAAGACCCTTGTCGGTAAGGTCGCCTACCGCGTCCTCGAAGAGGAGGAGGCCGCAAAGCGCGCCGCCGAACAAACAGGGGAACAATAATGCTTTTAGACCGTCTGTATATTTGCAGACGGTCGATTTTTGTTTACCTGTTTGCCTTGAAGTGACGGGGCTCATATGATATAATCGGCACGTTTATAAATTAATTGAGGTGATAAATTTGAAGAAAAAATATATTGCCCTCGCGGCGGCGCTTATCATGCTGCTGTGCGTTTTGTGCGCTTGCGGCAAGGACGATGAGAAAAAGCCCGAGGAAACGCTCAGTCCTCCGGCGGTGAGCACCGATGATCCCAACGCGGAGCAGACGAAAGCTCCCGAGCAGACCTCGACCCAGCTCGGTGAAACTGCCGACGCAGGCGACGAGTACATTTCCAAAATGGTCTTTATCGGCGACAGCACGACCTACGGTCTGAAGGCTTACAACGTTCTCGACGGCTCTCAGGTGTGGACGCCGTCAAGCGGCACGCTTGCGCTGTTTAACCAGAGCATAGCTACCATCGTCTATCCGCCCACCGGTGAGGAGATACCCATCACCGATGCGATAGGCCGCGCAAAGCCCGAGTATGTCGTTCTCACCATCGGCGTAAACGGCGTTTCGATGATGGACGAGGATTCGTTCAAAACCGAATACACCGCACTTATTGAGCGCATCAAGTCCGTAAGCCCCGACACGAAGATCATCTGCAACTCCATCTACCCCGTCGAGGCAATGTACGAGGCAAAGGATAACGGCATAAACAACACCGTCATTGACCGTGCAAACGGCTGGATACTCCAGATAGCCGAAGAAACCGGCACGCACTACACCGATTCCGCATCCGTGCTCAAGGGCGCCGACGGCAAGCTCGTTTCCGATTACGGCAACGGTGACGGCATTCACCTGAGTGCAGTCGGATTCAACCGCGTGATAGATTATCTCAAGACTCACGCATGGCTTTGAGAGGTGAAAACATGAAAAAGCTTTCTTCCGCAATAGCGCTTTTGCTGCTTATCTGCATGCTCGGCGGATGCAGCTCCCCGAAAAACGCAAAGGATCCCGACATGCAGACCGTTGCCGATAAGGTCGGCGCGGCGATCGACATAAGCGAGCTTTCGCAGGTCCCGGACGCATACGTTGAAAACGTTATGGGCATCGCGCTTGACGGATACGCAAGCCGCAACACCCTTATCTCCGCAGTCGGCACAAATATCAACGAATACGGCATTTTCCTCGCCAAGGATGCGGATCAGGCCGCAACGATAAAGGCCGCGCTCGACAAATATCTTGAGTACCGCGAGAGCGTATGGATGGACGAGTACCTGCCGGACGAAAAGCCAAAGCTCGACAATGCCGTGGTCTGGCGGCAGGGCAACTATGTCATGTACGCCATCCTCGGCGACAGCGACCGTGCGGCGGTCAAGCAGGCGTTTGAATCCTGCTTTGAGGGCTGAAAAAATGAAACTTATTTGGCATTGCCACGCCTGCTTTGAGCTTATAAGCGCCGACGGCAGCGTGGTGTTCGACCCCTACTCCCCCGGCAGCGTGCGCGGCCTTGAGCTTTCCCCGCTCCGCGCAGACTGCGTAATTTGCAGCCACGGGCATTCCGACCACAACTACACGGACGGCGTGGAGCTAAGCGGCATTGAGCCTGGATTTTCGCTCACGCAGGTACCGACATATCACGACGGCAAGCTCGGCGCTCTGCGCGGAGATAACCTGTGCAGCGTCGTTGAGGCCGAGGGCATGCGTATCGCGCATCTGGGCGATCTGGGGCATACGCTCGACCCCGAAACGGCGGCAAAGCTCAAGCCGCTCGACGTTCTCATGATCCCCGTCGGCGGCTACTACACGATCTGTCCGCAGCAGGCAAAGGAGATTTCCCTCGCGCTAGACGCGAAAACGATCATCCCCATGCACTATCGCGGTGCCGGCATAGGACTTGAAAACGTCGCCTACGTCGATGATTTTCTCGCCCTCTGGGACGATGACGATATAGTTTATCTGCCCGGCTGCGAATACGAGGTCAAACCGAGCGCAAAGCGACAGATAGTCGTCTTTGAGCCGGATAAAAATTGCATAAAATAAAATATCCGAGGACTCTTGTCCTCGGATCAGCGTGTCGAAAAAGCCCAGCTGGGCTGGACTTTTTCGACAGACTGTTGCCGCCATCCAAACGGATGGCGGCATAACTTTAGTTTTCTTTTATTACCTCAAGTCCCTGGAGGTAGCGGCGCATCATATCGAAAATGTAATTTCCCGAAACACGGCGGACATAGCTGCGCGTTCTGCGATCGCCGACGTGCAGCTCGCGCACATAGGTCCCGTCCTTGGTCGCAAGCGAAACGAACACCGTTCCGACCTCGTGGACTCCGTCGCCGTCGGGGCCTGCAAGCCCCGTAACGCCGATGCCCATATCGGCGCCGAGAAGCGCGCGCACACGCTCGGCCATTTGCTTTGCGACCTCATAGCTCACGGCGGTCTTTTCCTCGATGAGCTTGGGGGCTATGCCCAAAAGTTTTATCTTGGCCTCGTTCGTATATGTCATCACGCCGCCGAGGAAGAACTCACTCGCGCCGGGAATATCGGTAAAGCGCTTTGCAAGCTCGCCGCCGGTGCAGCTTTCGGCAGCGGCAAAGGTCATTTTCTTTTCCTTCAAAAGCTGCATGACGCTGTCCTCGACCGTGTCAACGTCGATGCCGAAAATGATATCGCCGAGCACGTCCTTTACATGCTCGATGACCGGCTTCATCATCTCCTCGGCCTTTTCGACGCTCTCGGCCTTGGCGGTGACTTGCAGCAGGCAGTCGCCCTCCTTGGCGTAGGGCGCCATGGTGGGGTTAGTCATGGCGTTCATTTCGTCGCGGAAGATCTGATCCATCGCGCTTTCGGACATGCCGAAAACGTGGATAGCGTGCGAGACTATCTGCTCGTCCGACAGCGAGCGCAGATACGGCATTGCGCAGGCTCGGAACATCGCGTTGCACTCCTTCGGAGGACCGGGCAGCATGAGAACTATCGTTCCGTCGTCGCCGGTGAACGCGCAGCCAGGAGCCGTGCCCCAATCGTTGTGGAACACGGTGCAGCCGACTGGCAGCATAGCCTGCTTGAGGTTATTTTCGGTCATTTCCTTGCTGTAGCCGCGGTTTGTCAAATAATCATACAGGCAGGCCTTCTCGTCCTCGTGCATCTCAAGCTCAAGGCCGAAGGACTTTGCAAGTATCTGCTTCGTAAGATCGTCACAGGTCGGGCCGAGGCCGCCGGTGGATATGATGATATCCGCTCTTTTGCGCGCGATCTCTATGCAGTCGGCAAGGCGCTGGGGATTATCGCCGACTACGGTGTGGTATTTTACGTTTATGCCGAGCTCCGAGAGCATGAGGGATATATCCCTCGCGTCGGTGTTAGTCGTATGACCGAGCAGTATCTCCGTTCCGACGGAGAGTATCTCGACATTATATGCCTTTTTCAATTTCAGTCGCCTACCTTTATTCTTTCAATGCCGGCATATGCTTCTTCAACAAGCGCGTCGATATCCAGAGCCGATTCGATCTGCTCAACGTCGCGCAGCTTGGGCTTTGTTTTGGGGTGCTTGGGCGTAAAGACCGTGCAGCAGTCCTCATACGGGAGGATGGATGTTTCAAACGTTCCGATCTTGCGCGCAAGACGCACGATCTCCTCCTTGTCCATGCCGATAAGCGGCTGGAGCACCGGCAGATCGGTGACGGCCTGCGTGGATGCCATGGCCTCCATGGTCTGGCTGGCTACCTGGCCGAGGTTTTCGCCGGTGACGATGGCCTTCGCGCCGTTTGCGTCGGCTATCTTCTGCGCAATGCGCATCATGAAGCGGCGCATGATAAGCGTGAAGTAATCCTCATCGCACTTTGCGCGTATCTCCTCCTGAATGTGTGTAAACGGAACGACCTCGATAGTCATTCTGCCGCAGTACACCGTCAGCAGACGCGCAAGCTCAATGACCTTCTGCTTTGCCTGCTCGGAGGTGTACGGGAACGAGAAAAAGTGCACCGGGATAAGACGCACGCCGCGCTTTGCGATCATATATGTGGAAACCGGACTGTCGATACCGCCTGACAGCAGCGTTACAGCGACGCCGTTTGCGCCGACAGGCATGCCGCCTGCGCCGGGCGTGGGCGCTGCGTGGACATAGGCCGCAAGATCGCGCACCTCGATATGAACGGTAAGCTCAGGGTTGTGCACATCGACCTCGCAGTTGGGATATGCCTCGGCAAGCTCGCCGCCGACAAACTGCGCAAGCTCGATGCTCGTCATGGGAAAGCTCTTGTCGCTGCGCTTTGCCTCGGCCTTGAAGCTTTTCGCCGCGAGCATATCGTCCTTGAGATACTCTATGGCAAGCTCGGCTATCTTCTTCGGATCTTTCTCGCATCCGGCGGCGCGGTTGACCAATGCAAGGCCGAACACCTTGGTCATTGCCTCAAAAGCCGCGTCCATGTCGCTTGTCTCATCCACAGGCTCGATATATACCGTTGACTGCATGCAATAGGCCTTGAATTTGCCGATAGCATCCAGGCGGCGCTTTATATTGCTCATGAGCTTCTGCTCGAACGAGCGGCGGTTTAAGCCCTTGAGGACTATCTCGCCCTGCTTGAGAAGAATAATGTCGTTTATCATGTGTTCTGCTCCTAAATATATTTAACGATTTATTATATCACTATTTGTTTTCTGGTGCAAGAAAAGCTCCGCAGGCAAAAGTCTGCGGAGCACACAACACTAAAATTATATGATTTTTTGTGACATATGTCAATAGACGCGCGAATTTGTTCACAATTTCTGTTTGACTGCACAATAAATTGCTTTTCATTTCGTTTACTATTGCTCTTGAATAAACCGCGGAAATTTGGTATCTTTAAATCACAGAAAGGGTGATACCGATGTACAAGTAACGGTCCCTCGAAACCCGACAGAGAGTCGGCAGCGAGGGAGACGATGCCGAAGTCAAAATATCAAGAGAACGAGAACACAGGCCACATCCCGCTTGGGGAATCGATCGTAGTTATTCAGAGTGTTTTGATTTGCGTTCCGTTGGCAGGCGGCATCAATTCCGCAGAAAGAGAGGTAACCAATGATGTTAGATACTAAGAATACGCAGAAATGACCCTTGGCTGCTGTGAAAACGGTGTAAAGAAACCGTGCAGTCAAGGGTCATTTCGCATTTACGGGATTATTATTTTATATATCAAGGCCGCTGCGGAGATAACGCAGCGGCCTTGCCGTTTTACCTGGCAGCTCGTAATTTCTTTGTTAACAAAATTTGCATTAAATTTCGTTTCGTCCGTGCTAATATGGCTGCACGACGTTTTATCCCCCGAAATCAACACTTCAAAGGAGGGCTCGCATGAAAAAGCTCAAATATATTATTGTTCTGCTGACCCTTGCGGCCATTGTGCTGTGCGCCTGTTCTCAAACGCCCTTGCAGCGCGCTCTGAGCACAGCAAAAAGTGAATTCGGCATAGACCTCAAAAACGAAAGCATAACCGTTGAAAGGCTTGCATACACCTACGATGACGGCAACATTTTCGGTGAAGGCTTTGCGGCGTATAAGATAGGCTTCACACAGGATGCTTCCGCGCATTTTGCCGGTCTCGACACAACGCCGGACATAAACGCCGATGACGGCATAGACCTTGCCAGACAAAACGGTGTCGAGCTGCCTGCCGCTCCGGACGGCACACCGTTTGCCTATAAAAGCGAAAACCAAGGGCTGAACAGGGTTTTTCTGCTTTATTACAGCACCGAAAACACCGCATATCTGATCACTTTAGATGCGTAAAAACAACGGATGTTCTCTCGAACATCCGTTCAGTCTGTCGAAAAAGGCCACCATTCGGTGACCTTTTTCGACAGGCTGGACAGCCCCTTAAGGGGCTGTTTTTATGCTTTCTTGTTCACGCTCCCCGTAAACGGGTCCACAAACTCTTTTATACTTATCTGATCCGCTATTTGATCTTCTTGTAATTGATTCCTTATGTATTCTTGTATTTGCTTTTTGTTTCGCCCTACAGTGTCTACGTAGTAACCCCTCGCCCAAAAATGTCGGTTGCCATACTTATATTTCAGATTAGCGTGCCGGTCAAATATCATCAGGCTGCTTTTTCCTTTCAGATACCCCATCACTTGTGATACACTATATTTGGGCGGTATGCTTAGCAGCATATGTACATGGTCTTTGCATAGCTCTGCCTCTATGATTTCCACACCCTTTTGCTGACACAGCTGCCTCAATATTCGCCCTATATCTTGCTTTATCTCCCCGTATATCGCCAGTCGTCTATATTTAGGGGCAAATGCAATGCTGTTCTGAATCACACACAGGGACAGTATTTTGCTCTATGTAACCGGCCGTCTGGAAGAAGCCGGTGTAATCTTCTCCGGAACAGCCCTTGATAAAGATGTGGCAGTAACGCTCGTCATCCTTATCCACAATATAAATTCTTTCTACAATCGTCTGGATCAAAGTGACCATAACCTCCGGCTGCGCATCCTTTGCATATTCTGCAAAGGAGAGCAGCCTTTCTTTTGTCATTTCCAAGTCACGGATGGCAATCATATTGTTCTTTCTGCCTTCATCCAGTTTGAAAAGCTGCCGCTCCGTTTCCCTCAGTTCTTCAGCCAGATTTTGCAAATCCTCTTGAATAAATTGCTTGATGCTGCCATCTGCTTCACGTAAATTTCTTGTCTGCGCAGCAATATCTGCTTTCAGCTTGTCACGTTTCTTTTTAATGAGATTGTGTTCCTGTACCGTCTGTGACTGCTCCAAGACTTCCTCAATCTTGATTTCCAGAATCCTTCTGAAATGCTCGCTGTTTTCATCCGATAGTTCAGATAACTGCTGTACCACAAATTCGTCCAGAAGAACGCCATCTACCGCTTTGAAATTACATTCCTTTTTGCGATAACCAGGACAAACATATTTGAACCGAGGTTTTCCGTTCGTCCAGCGGTCGGACTCGGAAATTACACTCAGTCGTCTGCCGCAGTAAGGACAATGCACCAGTCCTGCCAACAATGCGTTGGTCTTTCTGTGAGGGCGATTGTATTTCTCTGCAATAGCATCCAGAAGTTCCTGCACTTCAATCCATTGTTCACTTGAAATAAAGCCTTCATGCCTTCCGACCGCAATAATCCACTCACTAACAGGCTTGCTTTCAATGGTCTGAACATATTTTGGAGAGATGAATGTGCTGTCGCTGCCCTCGTACTTTTCTTGGTCGGTTTTATTGTAAGCCGACAATCCGTGAGTTCCGTCAAACTCTGTCATATCTCCAAACACATTGCCGTCGAGGTCGATGAAATAATCATAGCTGCGTTTATCAGCAGTGCAATAAATGGGATTTCTCAAAACCAGTCTTGTGGTGGATGCGTTAAATGCAGCACCGGAAGGAGTGTGGAATCCTTCCGCATTCATCTGTTTTGCAGTACTTTGGATGCTGCGAGTAGTTCTGAAGATTTCATACAAATGCTGAACCATGCGTTTTTCTTCCGGCAGACTTTCTAAGTAGCTGTATGCTGATTTTCCCTTACCACTTCCGGTTGTTACACGACGGACAGTAAATCCCATCGGTGTATTGCCGCCGAGCCATCGTCCGTCCTTTGCAAGTTCCATCATATTGTCTACAATTCTTTCTGTCAGAGTATCTCTTTCAAATTCTGCAATGACAGCAAATATCTGAATAAAGATTTTATATAGTCCGCTGGCAGTATTGATACCATTGGAGCAAATCAAGAGATTAACATGGTACATTTCCAAGAAATCCATCAAACGGATTAGGTCTGCTGTTTTTCTGCCGACACGATCCAGCTTGTAACATACGATTGCTTTGATTTTTCCGTCCTGCACATCATGCAGCATTCTCTGAAAATCCGGTCTGTCTGAAAAATATCCGCTGAGTCCTTTGTCCTCGTATTGTAAAAATTCATACTCCTCATCCAACCCCAATTCCTTTTTGGCGTAATCTGCACATTGTTTGAACTGAACACCGATGCTGTCACCCTTGTTGGTGATACGAGATTTACGGGCGTATATCGCAACGCCACGGTTATCTTTTTCAACTTTTCTCTGTTTCTTCATGGGTAGTCACCTCCGCTCATATCATACCGCCATCCCAGTTATTCTATCAAGTTTGTGGCCAGTGCCACGAATCCATTCCAGAAACACATACAAGGTTTCTGTATCAAAATTTCTGATTTCCTGTGCGATAAATTCCGCTCGTTTCTGCTGAAAGGCTTCCATAGTTTCTTTGAATTTTTGTTCTCTGTGAATTATTGCAATCAAATAGTTCCCTCCGTTTCTGTCTGTGGTTCCGACCTCGGACCAACTTGGTCCAAAGTCAGATAATGAAAAAAGCTGCTACACAGATGCAACAATAACAGACACAAAAGATTCTGTATCTGACTTGATGCTTCCATGTAACAGCTCCGACAGTTCGGACTGACTAAAATATGTTTGTATAAATATGGGGCTTGCCCATCAATAAAATCTTGTATGCAGCAGTATTTAATTTTCATCTGTAACTATCATAGCATGAAATGTCGAAATAAGCAATTTTGTCAAGTTCAGCCAAAGAGCATATCCCAAAGTTGAGAACAGGCAGCTAATAGCAGATTTTCATTTTACCGTAAGTTGTAGTAAGGATATTTTTGATTTTCTAATTGAAGCATGATGATACCTCTGGACAAATTGTCCAGAAGTCATTTTGAAATTTACGAAATTCCGGACACCTCATCAAAAATTTACAATACAAAATCTCTACGCCTTACTTTGGTGCAAGTTACACCGTAGCACTTCATCCCAACTTGGGACGAAGTTGTATCCGAGCATTGCCACTTTTGTTACTTGTGGGCGAGTTGCCCACAAGGCTTCCCGACAATATGTTTGGAAAAGTGGATTGCCATACATCACATAAATAATCAGAGACAACTTCTCCCATGTTTTCATTTTTTCGTTTATGGAAAATTGAACTTCTATGCAAATTGCGCAGAAGTCAGTAAGTAAAAGTATTCAGAATGAATGCGCAGCCGACACCGCAGGTGGCATTCAAAGGGGATTGGGGATGCTTCCCCAACAAGCAATTTGCGAAAATTTCTCCTCTGGGGGAATCTTCGTAAATAAGTGAACCTGTACAGGTTTACACTGCTTGCCAATTTGTAACGCCTATAATATTCTGCCCAATTAGAGCAGAAGTTAATTCGTACTTGTTCCCAACTTGGACACAAGTTATATGTTGGAAGGAAACTGGCAAACAGGGCAAGGTTATAACACTTTGCTCATTTTCGCATTTTCTCCTTCGTCTCAATTGGCAAAATAACTCGCCAGGAAAATCTCCCTGATACCCTTTGAACATCAATTTCATTGATGGCTACTCGTTCATTCTGAACGCTATATTTGTTATATCTTACAAGAACAATAGAAGCACATCCGAAAATCACAGAGAATATAGTTGCTTCAATAGATTGGCATCTCGCCTGGAATCTCTAACTGTTAGATTTTCCAACACACTCTTTTCCGTTTCCGGGCTCCAATAGATTCTAAGATTTTCTTTTGCACGAGTGATTGCAGTATAGAAAATATTGTGTGTAATGCGTTCCTCTGTTTCGTTAGTGATTACAATTTTCACAGAACGATATTCCAAACCTTGAGCTTTATGGATAGATACCGCATAAGCAACCTGAAATGGAACGACCGTGTCAGAATAATCATCATCTTCATCTGTGCTTCTATATTTATCGACGCTGAATTTGATTATAGAATTTCCGCTTTCAGATACATCCATCAATTCAAAATCATATCCCCACGCATCCAATTCATTGATCGCACAATCCAATTCGATTTCGAACCAAATTTTCAGTTCCTCTGTGGTAATACCTACAATACGCCCCTTCGAATTGTTGTGAATCAATGGAGAGAAGCGGTCTGATTCATTAAACAATACGGGATCGCCAACTTTATACAAACCGATGCCCCACTGAATTACCGGACTCGGATTACTGTTCTGTAAGAAGCGATTGATGTTGTTAATTCCGTACAATCCGTCGTAATTCAAGCAGAGAATAATTTCATCCTCCTCTGCATGGGAGAAAATTGATTCATCCAGACGGACGGAATATTTACTCTTAACCATAGGCTCCAAAATTGCAATGTCCAGATTACGAACTCTTTCCCAAACAGTCAGAAGGTTTCTATTTTGTGTTCTATATGGATGTGTTAGTTCAAAGATAGAGTCTTTGGAAATGAAATTGCGTGCAATATCAAACCAGTTTCCAAAATAGATTGATTCAATCTGATAAACATCTCCGACAAGAACCAAAAGCTTGAACGTAGCCTTTTCTAACACTTTTCGCATATCAGAATTACTCACCGTACTGCACTCATCAATAATAAGAACATCACATTCTGTGTGCTGATTCTTTTCGGAAATAAAGCTTGCGATTGTATTAAACTCTCTGTTGCTGGCGGTTACTTTCCTGCGCATATTGTCTACTGCTGGATGCGTATTCGCCAAATACAGCTTTTTCTGGTTGGAAAAGAAGTTCGAAATATGATTGATTAGCGTGGATTTCCCCGTTCCTGCTGAACCATAAATAAGCGCAACTTGCGATTTTGCAAACATATTTCGCAATGCGTCTTTTTTCTCTGGCGAATCAATAGAATATGAGCCTTTGTTCAGCCATGAATCTACAGATCCGGTATATTGTGCTATTCCACTTGTTGCCAGATCTCGTAATTTTTGAATTATGAATGCGCTATCATCAGCATATCCTTTGATATATACAAAATCATGAAAAGTCATCAGCTTTCTGTGTTCGTGTTTTGGAAGATATAACTTGCGATTATATGTACTAATCAGCGCATCGATATTATCAAAACCTACTATATCCTTTTGGGGTGTAAACAACATCCCTTCTATCTCTGTATTATTTTGAATATGGCGTGCGAATAGTTCATGTTCTCTACCTTTTTCCGATAGGCAGTCCAGCAAATCGTATATGCGTGGATTATGATTTCTCAATGATGTACAAAACGGCATCCTATCAAACGGAATACATCCATAGCTTAAATTTAGCCCTGACAACAACGAACAGCCATCATTCCAACGCTGCCATTTAATAATTCTGTTATTCAAATGGTACAGTAGATACTTAAGCACATTACATCCAGGCTTATTGGATAAGATTATCTCTCTACACTGATCAAGGGTGTCAAAAATATAAGTCGTTCTTGCCTGACTTGTAATCTGATTTTTTACAAAACCATAATACCGTTCTGAGCACGCAACCAACTCTGATAGTGGCATTTTAGTTTCCGTCAAAAATCGCATCAATTCGGAATACTCTTTTGTTCCGGTGTTGATTTTAGAATGTTTTCCGATAATATATGCAAAATTATCCAATTCGCAGGGACGTATTGATACATTCCACCCATCGATAATTTGAATAGTCATGTCTTTTCCTAAAACATTGATCGAATCATTACGAATCGAAAGTTTTACCGCATAGTTACTTAGTATTTCATAACGTGAAAAAGCGATTACTCGGTCAAATTTGCTCATTTTACTGTTCGCCGCAGTAAATGTAACTTCGTAGTATATTCGCTGGTTTACAAAGAACGGCTTAATCTTTTTAATGTAATATCTATCTGAATATATACTTGTTGAACATCCCTGACTTGGACTGTAAATTTTTTCTGCAATTTTCTCGTGATACTCTGACAGTTCTGTATCCGTATCCAATGGAAAATCTTCAATATTATCCAGAACATGAAGCCCATAAGTATCATTAAGAAAGATTTTTATTTTCAGGAGATACTCATAGTACTTCAGCATTAATCTTTCAGAGCCATTTTCATCTAAAGTGTAATGTGACACCGACTTTTGAAGAAGCTCATGAAATTGGTGTAAAAAACGGAGGTCTCCTCTTGTTTGCAAATACTTCAACGCTTTAACATTTAGAGCATAATTATTGGGGTCGAGGTCTGAACCGTTAGCATATACTTTATCTGCAATGTATTCTATAAAATTACGTAACTGTGATAAGATATTCTGGCTCAATAACCCACGTTCTGAGTCATCAAATCTACTGATATTTTTACAAATCACTTTGTCTGTAGCCAGTATTGCACTGTCAATTTGCATCATAGTTTTCCCTCCAATCAAATGAGTTAAATATGTTTTAGTAATATCGGTTATTGATTTTGCGAGTAATTCTTTCTAATATTATCCTCAATCAGTAACTGGGCATCATATGCAACAGAATCTTCCCAATTTTGAGTTGTATTGCAGCGGAGGCACTCCATTTCTGTTCCATACAGACCACCTTGTTTGAGCCTCATACCACACTTTGTACAAACTGGATGCAGGTTGCTAATGGTGTATTTCCCATCATACATTTTAGAATAAGTCCACTCCCATGAATAACCCAACATGTAATCCTTGGTGTATTGTAAAAATGTGGGGGGTATATTATTTGACTGGGAACCCGATATTTTTGCAACCACAAACAATCCAACTACGATAATCGCAATAGCAATAAGCAACCACCATACTTTAATTTCAAAATTCAGGAAAGAAACGACACCATTAAAAATAAATCTCATAACATTCTTAAAGGTACTTAACCAATCAATACCCTGAATCCAATCCAGTAGCAAAGAAAGAAGTACGCCACCTATTACAGTTGTTCCAATTCCAAGAACCCAAGGATTCTTTGCCCATTTCTTCATTGCGGCTCACCTCATTTCAGCCGTTCACACAACGGCAGATTTTATCTTTTTAGTACATCATGGATTCTTCTTCAACATACGAGCACGCTTCTTCAATAGGCGTACCAGTCTCCAGCGATCAATACGCTTGGGCATCTTTTGATAAATCTCTCGATAATCTGCTTTTTCCGGAATCCAACGTCCGTTTTGAGTAATGCTATGCCCATCAAGCAGATGAAGGAAGAAAGAGGCCTCGATAATCACGGAAATAGAATTGCTTACACCGGAACCAATGTGATTGTGCTGGTACAAATTACGAGGCCCTTGAAAGAAGCCCATAAGCATATACCTGATGCCGTCTTGCTCGTTGCGCTCCGATTCGTTTTTCAGATCATTGATTGCAATAAGGGGAGCCCTCTTTATTTCGTCGGTTTGCTTGTCTATTTCAAAAGAAAGCGCTCTTGTTGCCAAATCGAATCCATGCGAATCCAGGCCTGACTTCTTTTTGAGATAATTTTCCACAGCCACGAAGGCTTCACGTGCTGCCGACTCAAACTCGGATTTATATATGAGTTGCACCGCATCCGATAACGCTGCGTGGATATTGTATACCTCAAAAAATCCTTTGAGCTTCTTTAGCGAATATGGCATTAAACTGCCGCAACAAGAACAGAATGTAAAATCATAAAAGTCAAACCCATATGTTCCGTCGCTATATTCCCTAAGTTGCTTTCTTCTGGGCGGAAGAGAACACCCATTAGGACAAGCGTATTCTTTTCTCCTCATTGCGGCTCACCTCATTTTATTCGGCATCACAGGGATTCTCTTTTGGGCGATGCCTTAAGTACAGTTGTCTTTTAGTACAGCCGATAACCACGGACTCTCGTCTGTATACCCTTGCAGTACATCGATGACGTGCTTATCGGTTGTCATCGCAAATACAAATGGCGCAATATGATGCGATGACAATACGGCTTTAAACTCATCACCTTCACGAATTTCTTTGGGCGGAATAGTGTTTTCGTTTAAGTTGTGTGTTTTCTGTGGTGGTGGATTCTTATATACCAACCATGCAATTTCGTAAGAAATTGTACTTTCACACCATTGCCCCATTAAGTTTTTAAAAAACACACGAATAATAAGTTTAGCACCGGTATAATGATGATGGCTGGGATTTGTTCTGAGGCGTTCCCAGTTTTTTTCTGAGGCTTTTCTTAGTTCGCAAATCAACGCCTTGACTTCGGAGGTTTCAAAATGGATATTAATATCCGTCTCCTCTTCTGCTGATAATGCTTGTGTAAAACCTGGGAGTAAAGATGCTGGAAGCAACTTTTTATTCCCGGCAGAATCCTCCGAAAACTGCAATTCAATATCGGCTAACGTATAAACATTAATTGCGGGCGAATCACCAACATTTCTAAGCTTGATTGTAAATCCCAGCTGCATACGGGTATAGTCCGTGGTATCCCAAGCAGATCCGCATGAATCAGTTACATATGGAACAATACACGGTTGCTTATCTATTTTCATTTGTTTCGCAACGAGCTCTGCTGATTCCTTAGTGTAATTTGCTTGACGCTTGGTGTGTCCAACATAAATGATCGTGACAACAACCATAATCAGCGAAGAAAGCAGAGATAGTACTCCTGCATAGTCACTGTTGATGATTTTTATAAATTCCAGCATCTTTTTCACCTCATTTCAACCGTTCACACAACGGCAGGATTTCTTCCAGTTTGGCAACGATGCGGCGCTGTTCTTCCAGCGGAGGTATAGCGATGACCACATTTCGTATTGCGTCTATTGATATACTTTCCTGGGCAGTTGCTTTTTTATATTTCGTCAATTCTGCATACCCATAGGTACTCTTTAGATACCATAAAACATATTCCTCCAAAATAAAGGTCTGGGTATCAGAATTAAGCAACTCGATTTTTCCCACATTGGAACCAAGGTGAGCTTTGAATGATCCATCGAACACAGCGATATTTCCGATTGTTCCTACATACGGTGTCAGCAAACATTTCTTTGTAATCTGGCTACGTGGTAGTTCATCAGATACGCTTTCTGGGATATAGCTTTCAAAAGAAAGAACCAACTTCCCGTTTTGAACATTCTTGCCCTTGAACAAAGGTATTCCAGTGGGCACAAGATTGTCTGATATATATTTCGTATATTCAAATCCCGCCAACTTAGTAACGAACGCAATATCATCAATGTAACAGACTTTCCATGACGCTGGGAAATCATAAGGGACTTCCTCGCCCGTAATAGTCGGCAACGCTCTCGTTTTTTCAGTTTGCCTGTCTTAATTAGTTGCTGTTTTTCTGTCTGAATTTGACGGTACAGTTCTTCGCCCGTTCCTTCTTCCGGTCTCTGCTCAACGAGCTTACCTTGAATGGCATATTGAAGAATGGACTTCTTCATATCCTCCGGGAACTTGGCATTAAACTGTTCCAACTTTTCGTAGGCTGCGGCATAACGGTCAACATACGGAAGAAGTTCTTCTATCTTGGCAACGATGCGCCGCTGTTCTTCTGCAGGAGGCAGAGGAATCAGTGAGTTCACGATTTTTTCTTTCGATATATTGGGCTGCGCTCCACCTTCTGCCATTCCGATGTAAGATTGACGCATAGACATCAAATAATAGAACAAATACTTGTTATTCATTCCGGCGTACGGGATACAGGCACAGCATGCTTGGTTTGTTGTAACCGGAATTTCTAATATGCCGAGCTTACCTATCGTTGCTCCATACATAGCCATGAGAACAGAACCTATCGGATTGAGCCTTAAAGATGTTTTTTCCAGAGCCAAGTCCGTAATATATTCGGGAACCTCTTGAATAAATCCATCATTCAAGTCCCCTGTTTTCAACCAAGGAATAGAACCACCATAATATGCTGGATTTGTCCTTGAGGGCGTCGCTCCAGAACTCCACGAACCAACATTACCAACTTTAACCCATTTCCAACTTTCCGGAACATCAAAAGGAATTTCATTGTCGATAATGTCTGGTAAAGGCTTTTCTTTTTTAATTTTCTTTTCCCTAATCAGCGTTTGCTTATCTGTTTGCATTTTCTGATACAGTTCTTCTCCTGTTCCTTCTTCCGGTCTCTGCTCAACAAGCTTGCCTTGAATTGCATATTGAAGAATACTTGCCTTTAACTGCTCAGGGGTCATTCTGTTACACCTCCCGGCAGCAATGTTTCAAGCTCTGCAAGCACCTTGTCGATTTCGGCATTGAGGGCGGTTCGTCTCTCCTGATACTCTCTGATCGTATCAAGTGGATCGAGAACTTCTTCTTCCTCGTGAGGATAGCCACAAAGGTCAATGTTGCATCCCTGTTCATTCAGCAGATAATCAGCGGTAAACTTCTGTGACTTGAAATATTCTCCGTCGGGAATTACCTCTCTGTTGTTCCACCAAGCGATACAATCATCGAAGTGCTTCAGCTCCATGGGCTTGGTCTTGGAAAAATGCTTTCTGTCAGACGGAATATCCACTCTGTAGAACCATGTTTCTGTTGTCGGCTTTGTGTTATCGAAGAACAACAGATTGGTGGTAATGGAAGTATAGGGGCTGAACACAGAGCCGGGCAGTCTGACAACGGTGTGCAGATTAAACTCGCCAATGAGCTTTTTCTTGATGTTCACTTTCGCATTGTCCAGACCGAACAGAAAACCATCCGGCACGACAACAGCAGCCCTGCCGTTCTTCTTCAAACGGTAAAGGATAACCGACATAAAAAGGTCTGCGGTCTCGGAGCTTGCCAGATCGTCAGGGAAGAAGCCTTGAATAGACTTGTCCTCATGCCCACCATAGGGAGGATTCATCAGGATTACGTCAAACTTATCATCATCTGTATAGTCCAACAAATTGTGTTTCAACGAGTTCATGTGGTAGATGTTCGGAATCTCAATGTCATGCAGCAGCATATTGGTTACGCACAGCAGATACGGAAAAGGCTTTTTTTCAATTCCGTAAATGCTATCATCCAGCTGCTTCTGAGCGGCGGTGTCCGTTACCTGCTTGGAAAGCTGTCCAAGCCAAGAAGTGATAAATCCACCGGTGCCACAGGCGAAATCTGCCATCTTTTCGCCCAGCTGCGGCTTTATCATCAATGCCATGAACTCGGTGACTGCTCTCGGCGTATAGAATTCACCGGAAGAACCAGCAGATTGCAACTCCCGCAAAATCTCCTCATAGACAAAACCGAAAGCGTGGCTTTCCTTCATATCGTCAAACTCAATCTCGTCAATGACATCAATAACCTGACGAAGATAAACGCCGTCCTTCATATAGTTGTTGGCATCCTCGAAGGTGGACTTAACAATGGCTTTCTTAATTGGAGTATCGGGTGTCACCTTGATACCCTCATAGAGAACCGCATCACCATCTTTCACATCATTGCCTTTCAGAACCGGGAACAAGGTATTGTTGACAAAATTAAGGAGCTTATCTCCAGTCATAGCATGACCGCTACCATCAGCTTTCGCCCAATTTCTCCATCTAAGGTCTTCGGGAATGATGGATTCATAATTATCCTCATTCAGCTCCCAATCATCTTCTTTTGCGTCATAGACTTTGAGGAAAAGCATCCATACCATCTGCTCAATTCGTTGCGCATCGCCGTTGATACCAGCGTCCATACGCATTATATCTCTAATTCTTTTTATAAAACCTGACTGCATCGCCATATTTATCCTACCTCTACTTCTTCATAGATACTTGCCTCAAGCTCTCTAACAGCGGTTTCATATTGAGCCTTGCCGCCAAACAGCTTGACAATTTTTGCAGGCTTACCGTAATTGGCAAAATCCGCAAGGGAGAGAACTTTAATATCCTCAACCTCTGTGATACCTTGGTTCATATACTTATCCAGCAATATATCAAGAACGGCCTGTGCGTCGGCAGAATACTTGCTGAAAAAGTCTTTTTTCTTAACATTGTTAGCCCGTTCTTTTCGGGTCAGCGGCTTTTTACCATATGCCACATAACAGATGAAGTCGAAATCGTCCACATCTTCCATACCTTGGTCTGCTTTCAATGCATTTAGATCAATGCCCATCGCCGTGAAAGATTCCTCAATAGTTTTCTTTTTGTCCGACGCTTTCCACTTGCGGATAAAATCGGACAGCGAAGCGTATTCACCCTTGATGTTGGTTCTGGTGTAGTCGATAATGTCCTCCTGCCTGAGGAGTTTTCCATTCGCATCATAAACTGAAACGGTCTTGTTGATAATTTTTACCTTGCAGCCATCTCTGTCAACGACGGGCGTTTCCACAGGGTCATTAGGAGGCTGCATACCTCCACCACCGCCACAACCGCTACCCTCTGGCTTGGAGCCGCCATGCTGGAAGCCCTCATCCTGCTCAACCGGGCCGTCCCAATCCGGGTCGGAAAATAGCCTTGTCACATTCCGAAAGTCCATGACAACAAAATGTGTTTTGCCGTCTTTTTCTCTGATACGGGTTCCACGCCCGATAATCTGCTTGAAAGTGGTCATGCTCTCAACCGTCTTGTCAAGAACAATGAGCTTGGTCATCTTGCAGTCAGCTCCGGTGGAAAGCAGTTCCGATGTTGTTGCAATAACGGGATACGGTTCGGATACAGAGATGAAATAGTCAAGTTTGGACTTGCCGTATACATCTGAGCCAGTAATTCTCACGCAATAGTCCGGGTTCTCCTTCACCATATCCTGATTACAGTTGGTAAGGGCAATTCTCATGCGTTCTGCATGATCTTCGGAAGCGCAGAAGACGATAGTTTTCTGCATTCTGTCGGTGCTTTTCAGATATTCCGTAATTTCCCTTGCAACCTCATCAATGCGGTCTTGGAGAATGATGGTGTAATCGTAATCCCGGTTGTTGTAAATGCGGTCTTCAATGACATTGCCGAAAATATCGGTCTGCCCCTGGTATGGTCTCCAGCCGTCTCCGATGTTGGTTGTGATATTGATGACCTTAAACGGGGCAAGGAAGCCGTCCTCAATGCCCTGTTTTAAGCTATAAATATAAACCGGCTCTCCAAAATAATCTATGTTCGATACCTTTTCACTTTCCTTTGGAGTAGCGGTCATACCGATCTGAGTGGCAGAAGAAAAGTATTCCAAAACCTTGCGCCAGTTACTATCTTCCTTTGCGCTTCCTCGGTGACACTCGTCTACAATAATAAGATCGAAATATTCTGCCGGTATCTGCCTGAAATGTTCTTCATCGTTCTGACCTACCATCTGATGATAGAGGGCAAAATTCACTTCATGGGATGCAATTTCTCTCAAACATTCTTTGTCAGAAAAATTAACCTTGTAAATTGTCTTTTCAAGCGGTGCGAAGTCCTGTGCAATACTTTGGTCTACAAGAATATTTCTGTCCGCTAAATACAAAATTCTCTTTTTAAGGTCAGAACGGAGCAGACGATATACAATCTGAAAAGCAGTATATGTTTTGCCTGTTCCGGTAGCCATGACAAGCAGCAATCTCTGCTGTCCTCTTGCAATTGCTTCCACCGTTCTGTTCACAGCATTTCGCTGATAATATCTTGGCGGATAAGTACTCTGAGATGAATAATACGGCTGGGAAACAATTTTCTTTTCCACGACAGAAATGCCATTTCCACCATTTAGCTCCGCATAGTAACGTGCAATCAGCTCATCTTGTGTCGGAAATTTCTCCAATTCAATCTGTTGCTCCTGTCCGGTCAGAAAATCATGCTCATAGAAAGCGTCACCGTTTGACGAATATGCAAACGGCAAATCCATCATCTGAGCATAGGTCATCGCTTGCTGCAATCCATGAGATACAGAGTGATTGTTATCCTTTGCTTCCACAACGGCAATCGGCTTGCCATCGTTTAAGTACAACAAATAATCGACAAACTTGGGTTTACTGCGAACTACGATATTGCCCCTGATGTTGATGCGACCATCTGTGATTCTGGTCTCCATCGTGATATGACCTTTCCAGCCTTTCAGAATAGCAGGAGTAATATAATTCAATTTGATATCTTCTTCTGTCATTTGTTTCTTTGATAAAACAATACTCATCAGTATATCCTCCTTGCCTTAAGCTGTCTGTTCTGGAATGATATCCAGAATATCATCTATGGAGCAATTTAACACTCCGCATATTTTAACCAAAACCTCTACTCGGACATCTTCGTTCTTTCCCAGTTTTGCCATGGCATTTGTACTAATTTTTGCTGCCTTAATAAGTTCCGTCTTGCTCATACCACGATCAATAAGAATTTTCCATAATTTATTATAACAAACAGCCATGTTTCAACCTCCCACAAACGCAACTTCTCAGGTGAACTTCTCATAATTTTGTACTATAAAAACATTATACCTCTTTTTTCTCAAAATTCAATTCTAAATTGCAATTCTCAATCGATAAATATTTTGATCCAATCCGCATTCCTGCCATCCTACCATATAGCTGAGTTGTCAAAAGCACAATTCTGGAACTGCCATAAATACAATTCAAGAATTATCCCATCAAAAAAATAGAGCTGACCTGTTACAGTCAGCCCTAAGTAAAAATTCTATATTCTGTTAGCAAAAAATCAGTTCTGCATTAACGATTTCCTCCGCCTGTGCTTTTAGACTACTCATGTGCTGCACCCAAGCAAGCTGTTGGATTGACTTATCCGGAGCCGGATTTCTCTCCAGAAGTTCAGTCATTATCTGTTTTACTCTACGGTGAGCTGTTTCTTCAATTTCCCATAAGTGCGGAAACAAGGTCTCCGTCAGAATCATGTCATCCAAGAGTATTGGATTGTTTTCCGCAAGAAACGCCCTGCGCATCCTGCCATATTTTCCAAGCGGTTTATTACTTGTGTTGCTCAACTGAATATCAGGGATAAGATAATCGCCGCAACGGGTATAAGTCAAATTCTGTGTCATAGTCACTCCTCCAATCATTTTTCTTTCACCTTCATTGTAATGGATGTTCCCATAAAAGTGAAGTTTGTAGACCAGTGGCTTCGAGCATAGCGCATATCTTCTGATAAATCTTTCGTGACGGTCTGCGATTGCCTCCTTCGAGCTTATAGTAATAACCGGGTGCAATCTCTATTTGCTCTGCAAAAGCCTTCTGTGACAGCCCCAGAGCCGTTCTAACGCTCTTTAGTGCTTCGGTGTAGGGCACGGCAAGGAAACGGAAGAAATCATCATAGAGCAAGGACGCTTCAATTTCCAAAATATCTGCCAGTTTGACAGCTACATCATAAGGGATAGGCTGCTTTCCGTTTTCATACATCGTAACAGTCGCTGGTACAATATCCAGCTTTTCTGCTATATGCCTTGTTGTCATCTGTTTTCGCTGACGGTAGTACCTTAGATTATCGCCCGGCAAATTGGTCTTTGGCTTTTCTTCAAAAGGTATTGTTAAATGGAGTAACAGCTTGCTCTGGTAAAATTCACACAACGATGTGTGATTGAAAATACCATTGCAAACACAACATGGTGTTGACATCTCCACCGTGTATGCTCTAAACTACTTATGTCCTTATCCACGATAAGGTCCTCCTTGTTTCTGGTCTTGTTGGTCGGCAAACCTAACTTTACCTTAACAAGGAGTTTTATTTTTGTCCATAGCCTAAGGCTTTTTCTTTCCACTAGCTCAGCTAGTGGTTTTCTTTTCGCAACACCAATAAAATTACTGACCGTTCGGCTGCCACCGAGCGGTCAGTACGCTTTTATGGAAAGTGCCAGGAAGTAGGAAAGAAGGGGTCGGTCACTCCGATCCCTTCTTTCATATAATTATAATTCTCCACTAATTCAAAGATCGTAAATAAACGTGCAACAACTGCAATGCCGTTTCTTTGTCTTTTGGGTTACAAGCATTGAGTCTTTCCAATAGTTCCTCTTGCTGTACAGTCATATCTTTATTTCCACATGTTAGTATTTCATCTGGTGTAATGTGCAGTGCTTTGCAAATACGCAAGATTGTCTCTACACGCATGTTAACATTTCCACGCTCTATTTCCGCATAGGTCCGGTTGGATAAACCGGCAACTTCTGCGACCTCAGCCTGTGTCATTCCCGTTTTCTTGCGTATTGTCAGTAGCTTATTTCCAATCTCCCGCATATCCAAAAGAAGCATTTTTCTTCCTCCCATAGGCTTAGTACAGGAATTATAGTTCCTATTTTACTTGACAAAAAGGAGGAAATATAGCATAATTATAGGAAGAAAAGCTCCTAAACCAATTCATGTGTTCATGAAAATAAAAATTTTAAGGGAGAATAAAGTATGAGCTATTGTCCTAAATGTGGCCATGAAGTCAGCGATGATGCGGATGTTTGCTTGAACTGCGGTTGTATGATCAACAGTAAACCTGTTACCACTTTTGTTCCCACACCTGCTGGGCAATTGAAAACAAACCGCAGTTTGTTAAAGTTTATCCTCTTGTCTCTCATTACCTTCGGCATTTACGGTCTGGTCGTCATGTCTGTTGTGAGTTCGGACATCAATGTGATCGCAAGCCGTTATGATGGAAAGAAAACCATGCACTACTGCTTGGTCTTCTTCATCTTTGCTCCTCTTACTTTTGGGATCGTCTATCTTGTTTGGAGTCATAGACTCTGTGAGCGGATCGGTTATGAACTGACCCGTAGAACGATTTCTTACCGGTTCGGTCCTCTCGATTTCTGGCTGTGGGATATACTTGGCGCTCTGATTATTATTGGTCCATTCATCTACACATACAAACTCTTGAAGTCCATGAACCTTCTTGCCGAACATTACAATCTTAACGGTTGAAGCCGAAGCAAGCAGCCCGGAGCGCAGCAGCGCGCTCCGGGCCGTTTGCTATCTTGCGGAATGCTTGATTCCCCTTCGCCCCTACTTCTTTCAAGAAAATCTCCTTGTCTTTTGGGATATAGCTCCAGTATACTATTTTTATAAGATCGCTAAATTAACCCTTACTGGCTTTGCCGTTACTAAAACAACTGACCTATCTTGTTACACTCATCAGAGTTTGATATAATTATGTTAATTCATAATTTGTATGGGAGTTGATGTTTTGAAAAGGTTCATGATTTGGGTAATCGCCATTATGGTCTTGTTTTCCATGGGCTGTGAGTCTTACGGTGGGGAAACACCAGAGGAAGCCTACGAACGTGGATACCAAGAAGGGCAAGACGACCAGGAACCCTCTGAAAGCGAGATTGAAGACGGAGAGTTTGCTTTGTCCGAAGCAACCGATGAGGCTTTCCATCGCGGCTATCAGGAAGGATATTGTAACGGATATGACGCAGGATACTACGATGCGGAAAACGGATATGACTATGAGTATTCGTATGATGACAGCTACTAATGAGGTTCGTTATGGATATTGAAGTCAAGAGAATGTCTCCCGAGACGTTTGAACTCCTGGAGCAGCTGAGCGTTGTTTGCAAGCGATACGGAGTCAACTATTCCACCGCCCCGGAACGCCAGCGAGAACTGATGGACTGCATCGCGCTGCACGAATATCAGCTCAACAAAGCCCATCAGCAGGGCTTAACACGTGCGGCGGTCCCACCCTTTCTTGGAGTGAAACGCAGTGACCGCAGCAACGAAACCCCTGCTTAAAACAGAAAGACAGAACGCGGCCCGGAGCGC